>Ga0209434_1000165_pt1 | contig 35512 bp, 36 predicted proteins | sample ETNvirnome_2_300_FD_184068 | JGI IMG/M metagenome (GOLD analysis project Ga0209434, IMG submission 184068) | Marine viral communities from the Pacific Ocean - ETNP_2_300 (SPAdes) (version 2) | ecosystem: Environmental > Aquatic > Marine > Oceanic | place: Pacific Ocean | collected 2013-06-22 | reverse complement strand
CGACTCCCAACCGTCAGTAATAGAGACCGGCGAGTCGTTCAGAGGGTTAAATCTCGATCCTGATTCCGATGATTACATCGGCCGACGAATTGGAAATACAAATACGTATTTTGATTTTGATAAGCTCCCCGCGGCTCAAAAGATAGTAGTGGATGGTGTGTTTGCCAACAAATCTAGATACATTCGAGTCAAGATGAATTCTGATGTTGCAGCTGCAGAACTCGACGTATCTGCACTCCCTGTCGGGTTCCGCGGTCCATATCACCTGGTGACGTCAGGATCCAGTATTATGGCACTTCCTCCTCACCCTCTGGCTGCAACTGAAGCCGGTGCCGGATCGGCAGGATCGGTCATCGCTTCTTCGTCTGCATGGTCTCGAAAGCTTCGAGAGCTCCCGATTCCATATAGATTGAATATTGGCGAGGGTTCGGGAACTAAGAAAACACCGAATTCGTCATTTTATTGGGGCTGGCAGAACACGCGTGTTGACAGTGTCTCTGCACCGAATTCGAGCCAAATTTTAAATAAGGGGCTTGGGGGCTTTACGACTTATTATCCCAAGTTTCTCACAACACGCCAGTCTTGGTGGGTCGGCGCCAACGCAGGTACGTTGGATTCTGATGGCACGGTTTACGATTCCGACAAGTTTAACAATAACCTGTTTACGCTAGAAAATATCCAGATTCACACCAAGTCTACGTCTGACATTGTAGACCCGAAAGAATGGGCGTTTGCAAATTATCGCCGAGACGGAACTCTTGTCAGGCAAGACAAATCCGATGAAACAGCAGATACCGGTCGATTCTTAAACGTCAAGAAAGATTTCGGCAGCATCGCGTCTCAAAAATACTTTAAGTTCACCTTCCCAGTGCAAGGTGGATTCCAGGGAACGAATCTCTTTAATGAAGACAAGGCAAAGCTGTTGGATAACGCATGTAAGCGTGAAATGGACGACGAGAATCAGGGCGCTACATTGGCTCCCACGATTTCTGCTTACGCCAAAGCATTGGATGTCATGGCAGAAAAGAGTGATGTTGATATCCAGCTTCTCACAATCCCGGGGCTTCGGGAAGAGAAGCTGACTGATATTGGCATTGAGAAGACAGAGGAACGCTTCGACGCCATGTATATTATGGACATAGAAGAGACCGACGTCGATAACAATGTGGTAACGTCATCGATTCAGCAGATCAGCGTTGCAAATACTGTAGAGACGCTCAAATCAAGAGCCTTAGATACATCATTCGCCGCAGTTTATTTTCCCGACACGTTCATTCAGGATCCTAATACCTTGACAAACGTTCGTGTTCCACCATCGGTGGTTGTACTCGGTGCTATGGCACTAAATGATGCAGTTGCTTATCCTTGGTTTGCTCCCGCTGGATTCACCCGCGGTGCCCTGGGTAGCGTAATTGACACGAAGGTTAATTTTAATCGGAATAATTTGGACACTCTCTACGAAACAGACATTAATCCCATTACTGAATTTCCAACAAATCCTGGAAAACACGTAATTTGGGGCCAGAAGACGCTTATGGCAAAATCGTCGGCTTTAGACCGCGTGAATGTCAGACGTCTGCTTATTGATGTCCGTCGAAAAGTTCGGAGAATTGCAGATACATTCATCTTTGAACCCAATCGCGAGTCTACTCTGGCACGTTTTTCTGCCGCAGTGGATCCAGTCTTGGCCGAGGTCCAAGCTCAACAGGGTGTGGATAGGTACAAGGTTATTATCGATTCTTCTACAACGACTCAGGCCGATGTAGAAAACAACACCGTTCGAGGAAAGATTTTTATGCAGCCGACCCGAGCTGTTGAGTTTATTGCTCTTGACTTTGTTGTTACCAATAATGGTACCGAGATTTAGTCAAACAAACGTGCAACGTTATATTTAATAAGAGATTAAGGAGAACATAAAATGGCTGATACACTGCCAGTTGCTGATATGCTACCAAATAAGTTTGAGCCGAAAAGACAGTTTCGGTGGGTTTTTGCGATTGAGGGAATCGATGCATTCCTGATGAAGTCCGCTGCCCGCCCAAGCGTATCTATGGGTGAACAAACGCTGGAGTACATTAACTCCAAGAGATACCTTGCCGGAAAGCTTTCTTATGAGACTCTGGCTGTAACTCTCTATGATCCAATTGCTCCGTCTGGGGCCCAGCAGGTGATGGAGTGGGTGCGTACCCACACAGAAACCGTGTCCGGGCGTTCAGGTTATGCAGATTTCTACAAGCGAGATGTTCAGCTTAAAATGCTGGATCCGGTTGGAACCGTGGTGGAGCTTTGGGACCTTAAGGGTTGCTTCCTGACGGCGGCTGGTTTTGGTACGCTGGATTATGGTACGGAAGATCCAACAGAAATTTCGTTGACCATTCGTTTCGATAATTGCGTCCTTCAGTACTAATTTTTCGATATTAGTTCTAAAACTCGTTTGGGTAGAATCTCTTTATTTGGAGCGTCTTTAGGGGCGCTCCTTTTTTTGCATGTCTGAATTTTTAAATTCATCTTCGTTTTACTTCTGTCCAATTCAGAATTCAATTATCATTATTATTAATTCAAGTTAGGAGCTTATTTTGGCACGTGGTACAAAGAACGATGTTTTTTCTGAAGGTGGCAATCCGTTGATGCCCTCCAGAAACGTAATGAAAGATGATTTTGGGCTGGACATTCCGGCACAAGTAGTTCCTCTTCCTTCGGGAGGGGTAATTTACCCTGTTGAGACGAACATGCATGGGAAGTCTGAGGTGACTATTAAGGCAATGACGGCCCGAGAAGAAGATATTTTAACTTCTCGTGCCCTGATTAAAAAAGGTGTTGTTATCTCAGAACTATTAAAATCCGCGATTTTAGATGATGGATTTGATCCTGAGGTAATGCTTAGTGGTGACCGAAATGCAATTATGACCGCTTTACGTGTGACAGGTTATGGAACGTCATATCATGTGGAAGTGGATTGTCCTGCGTGCAGCGCGCGATCTAAGCAAAATTTTGATTTATCCAAATTGCCTATTAAGCGATTGGAAATTAATCCTGTTGCCCCCGGGGCCAATATGTTTGAAGTCGAACTTCCTATGACGAAGAAGAAAGTTAGATTTCGCTTTCTCACAGGCGCAGACGAGAAAGACATCAGCGTAATGAACTCCCGAAAGAAAAAGCAAGGTAACCAAGTAGATAACCTGATTACTACTCGACTCCAATATTCTATTACGGCAGTTGATGGCATTAACGATAAAACAAAGATTGGTTTTTTCATCAGGGCCATGCCTGCTCGAGATTCTTTGTTTCTTCGAAAGTATATTGATGAAAACGAACCCGGTATTGATATGAAGCAGTGGATGGATTGTCCTGCATGCTTTGAATCTACGGAGGTGAGGTTGCCTATGGGCGCCGCGTTTTTTTGGCCTGACGAGCCAGCATAAAGAAATTTTTCTTGAGCATATTTTTTTGCTCATGTATTATTGCGGTTTTACATACCGTGGCGCGTACTCCCTCCCTGTTTACCAACGCATTTGGTTCATTGAAAGAATCAATACTGAAATAAAGAAAGCAAACGGCCAGAGCCGAGCCGCAACTCAGAATGATCCTGATACTCGCGGTCTACAAGGTCGATCGCGTGGAATGGTTCCGGCCAATTTGCGCAGATTCACGTGATTTTAATATTTATTAAACGAGGTCACGATGAATGATAAAAGAAAAATGACTGCAGCCGCGGCGGCTTATATTTTAGGTTTGTCTCCAGATGTTAGAATTAAGGGAGATGCAACACAAACCTCTACACTTCGAGAAGTTCTTGATGCGTCTCGAGGTGTGTATTTATCGTTACGAGATTGCACGGGTCAAAGTAACATCGCAGAAAATCTCGAAGCTAAATCTAGAGCTGCAAAAAAGTTTAAGAAGGTGTTTGGTTACGGTTGGCCTTTTTAGCGAGTTTTTGCTCTATGAATATTTATTGAATATGGGGCGAGACTTGAATGGCATCTGACCGCGCACAAGTAGAGATCGAACAGGCGATTAATGCCGCTATTTCTGAGCGTGCTGGTTTGCTTTCGGCAAACAGAACCCTGATTAGCGAACAACTGGCCATGGCTCGAGAACTTTGTGCGGCCCTGGATTGCCAGGACTTCGCGAGTTTGAATGGTTCCATTAGGGAAACCACGGATGGGCTCACGGCTGCTGCTGATGCCTCTGAAAGTCTAAGTGCTCAAACCGCCGACGTTAATAAAGAAATGAAGAAGGCGACGAAAACGTCTTTTAGCTGGAAGGCCGCCGGCGTGGGCGCATTTGTTGCAATTAAAAATGCGGCCTCGGGTGTGTTTGGAATTCTTGGCAGTATTGCCGGAGTGATTAAAACTGGTGTTATGGGTGCATTCAATCTTGTCAAGATGGGAATGCAGGCTTACAATGGTATGATCGACGGGTTACTTCAAAAAGGTCAAGAACTCTATAACGGTACCAGCGCAATTCGCCAGCAGATGGAAGCTCTCCGTGGCGAATTTGGAGCCCTTTCAAAAGGTGAAGGAAGAAGCATAATAAAGGCCTGGGATACGATGAATAATCGTGGCCAGAAACTTTCTGGTACTGGTCTGCGCTTGTCACGAGTTTTTGGATCTGGTTCTGAAGGCACGGCAAAGATGCTAGAACTGCTTCAAGAAAAAGCGGGTGAGATGGGTCCAGTCTTTACCCGGTTCTCTGCAGATTTTGAAAAGGCTGGCGAAGAAGTCATAATTGCCAGTAAGGCACTTGGTTTAAGTGGTGAGGCAATGGCTTCTTTGGCTCTCGCCGGGAGAGCTGCCGGGAAATCGTTGAAAGCGACGATGCAAGAGATGAATAAGCAGGTGGTACAGGTATCTAAGAGATTCGGCGTCAATGTCAAGATAACCGGTCAGATGCTCGATGCACAGCTCAAGGCTCCTGGAATATTTAGCACCAACACGAAAGAAATGTTGAAAACTGCGGTAGCGGCTCAGAAACTCGGTGTTTCAATCGAAACTCTGACCAAGACTACTAAGGTGTTTGACGATTTTGAATCTGGGGCAAAGGCTGCTGGTGAATTGGCCGCGCAGTTTGGCATTACCGTTGATGCGATGGAGATGATGACCGCAACACCGGCCGAGCAAGTGACAATGCTCAAGGATGCCCTACAGGAAAGCGGGCAGTCGTTTGAGGAGATGTCACGGCAGGAGAAGCAGAGATTGGCAGATCTCACCGGTATGGACATGACAGAACTTCAAAATCTCATGGATCCAACCAACGCATTTGATTCTGACGCGATGGATGATGTTGGTGCAGGTGTGGATGATGCCACAGCCGCAACAATGCGGCAAACAACGGCGAATCAAGAGCTTGCCAAGGCAATGGAACGGGTTATTGAGCAAGGCGAGCAGCTTACTGGTGCCGGTGGTTTGTTTGGTGCCTTCGTTACTGGCATCTCGAAAGGAATAGGCAAATCAGAGGAATTTAGACACATCATCAGAAACGTTTACGAGGTATTTAAAATTGTCGACCGCTCTGGCCAGCGTGTAGGTCTGATGCTTATGGAGCTGTTCGGCGAGGGTGGTCCATTTTATGTAGTCACTCAGTTTTTCGATAATATGTTTGATCCTGCCAAAATGCAGCAGCGCATGAATAATATCGAAGGTTTTTTCCGCGATTTTGTTGATACTGTTATGGAAGGTGGGGAAGGTGCCACCGGTGCGTTTACAACGCTGTTTAACAATATTGTGAATGAATTGTTTGGAGATATGGGTGGTGGCACCAGCTTCTTCACCATGATGTTGGAAGGGTTGGAGACTGCCTTCGATTTCATTGGCGCTTCTTTAATTAAATTTGCACCAACAATTTTGAATGGACTGACCAAATTATTTAAGTTAGCCATCGCCGCCATGTCAGGAGAATTAGGCACCCCCGAATTTGGGGGGCAGCTTGCAGCAGATGGTCTATTTCCCATGATTCAAAGTGCTATGCAAGATCCAAAGTTGATCGAAGCATGGGATGGAATGGTCGTTGTATTCCTGGAGATGCTCGACATGTTTTGGGGTAAGTATGGGGATGTAATTACTGACGCCTTTGCAGTCATTATAGGCGCTATCATTACCGCATCGATAATTCAATCCCTCCCCATTATTCTAGCTTCCGGAGCTATCGGAGGGATGGTAAAGGGATTATTCATGGGAATTGGGAGCGGTCTCGGTGGCGATGCGACGACAGAAGGACCACCCGCGCTTGACGACAGCGCCGGCGGAAAGTTGACTAAAATGGCCGAAGATCTCGATGAGGCAGTCATGCAATTGAGAGACATTGATAAGGGTGATATGCTTCATGCTGCTGCTATTATGGTCATTATCGCGGGCGCGTTTGGACTCGCTTTGTTAGGTGTTATTGAGCTGGCCGTGCATGCAAAGGAACGAAAAGCATCGCCCGCAATAATGATGATCATGATAGGTGGTATTTATGGCATTGCCAAAGCTGCTGAGGCAATTGGCAATTTGATGAAGGTTTTAGACGGAGTCCAGCTCAATGCGAAAAAAATAGGTACCATGGTACTTATTCTTGGTTTGTTGATTGGCGTGATGTGGGCAGTCTCGAAAGTAGTAGTGGCCACTATGGAGTCGTTACAAGGTGTTGAGCCTCCAAAACCGGGCGTGGTCGAAGCCGCAGGTGATATAACAATGGTTGTTATGACCGCCGTCGCCGCTATTGTTGTTATGGGAGCCATGTTGGCCGGTATCGCCATGCTCGCTTCAAATCCAGTAACCGCAACAGCCTTGGTTCTTGCTCTAGGTGCTGCAATGATTATCTTCTGGGGTGTTGCCGAGCTGATGACGGAGATGGTGGAAGCCTTTGGATCCATCGACATGAATGTCGCCCAGCGAGCTTCCGTCGCAGCTGATGCTGCAAGTAAGCTCGTGACCACAATGTTTGATGTTCTTGATCTGTTGATGATCGTTATTGCCGGTACGTCATTAGATGAGTCTCTTTTTGAAAAAGCTGCACAGCAGGTAGCTAATATTACCGATATTCTCGCCGATCAAATGATGCCGGCGATGATGCGCGCGGCTGATATGATAACAGAAGATCCGGCAATTATTAAGGATAAACTGAGCATTATTATTGGTTTAATGGACTCATTTGCGCCTATTGCTGGTTTGATGACTGCCGCACTACAGATTAAAGACTTAAGACCTGATCAGGTAGCCACAGTGGTAAATCATGTCACTGCCGGAATTGGAGCCGTCTTGGGGAGCATTTCCAGCATGGTGACAGGGATTGTTGATGGGGTTGGAGGACTGTCCCCTGAGCAAATTAAGGCCGCAGAGGCAGCTGCTCCGTTGATCGGCGCCGTCGCGTCTCTGCTCGGTGCATTTACAATGCCATCCGAACTACTTGCCTCGGAAATGGTGACGACACAGGAAATTTATATCGATCATGAGGGGTTAGATTCTGAAGAGCTTCGGGACGTTCCAAGAGTAATAAAAACTGCGACGAAGCGGCAACGGGATTATATTGATAATTTTGTCTATATGCTCGAGCAAATCGGGCCTGCCTTACAAGGTTTAGTTGAAAAAATTGTGGCAATTGATATTCCCGGTGATCCGGCGACAGTTGGTAAGAGAATGGAGACTCTTGCTGCAATTTTTGGCGCTCTTACGGCTTTTGGGGATGCTTTGGGGTCGATGGAAGATTTGTCTTGGGAATCCGCACGGGATAAGGTAAAAGAAGTTGCATTTATGTTCGGGGACAAGTATAAAGATATTGCAGTTGATTATTTGTGGGAGGCCGTGGAAGGAATGAGCACTTTCTACGCCAAGGCAGAACCACTTGATCTAGAACCAAAAATTCAGTTTGCAATAATGGTTTTTGAACAGCTTGGTCCTCTGATAAATACCTTGAAGGCAATGCCGAATCCGGCAGGTGCAAGCGACCGAGGTACTGCACTTGTGTTGGCATTTGCCGGCTCAACTGGTGTTTTTACCGACCAAAATGTCCAGCCGTTGATAGATGCGATCAAGGTTTTTTCAAAGGTTTCAGATTCGATAGAAGAACATTCGGTCGGTGGACTAGCACATGTTAACACATTTATAAAAGACGTTTTGGAACTTACACCTAGAGTAAAAGAATTTGGTTCACAGGTGTCCGCCGCAATATGGGCTCCGCTTGTTGACGTGGTGTCCGCGTTTAATGAGCTCGGAGCTGAGATGGGTGCGGCAAGGAATATTGTGAGTATTAACCGAACGTTAAAAGCAATAGGTACAGCATTGAAGATTGATGATAACAATATTAGGGTGGAACGTGGAGATGTCACCGTAGTTGTAAATCTGAAGGTGAAACTCAACGCTTCCACCCTCTCGCAGGTGCTGGTACAAAATATGCTGGTCTTGGGTGGTAAGTCATACGATCCTCCCGGAAGCCAGGTCGTACCGCCTCAGGTCCCAGCCACTCCAGGATCTCACGGACCCGTTTAAGATATAAGATATAGGACAAGTTAAAATGAATGATTATGAACCAGAAAATGAAGAAGAAGAGGAAGAAGCCCGTCGAGCTCGTTTTAAGAGATATGCCGAAACCGGTGAAGTAGGTGACTTATATGCTGAGGCGGTCAAGCAGGATGGCATCGCAGAGATGCTTGAACCACTTGATGATGAGCAGCGATCACAGGTTGAAGACACAGTCAGAGAGTTTGCCGAACCATGGCAAGATATGCTGGGACAATTATTGGGTAACTTTGATAATGAAGAAGCGCGTGAAGAATTTGTAAAAGCTGCAGCCAAGCGCTTTTCAAGTTTAGGATAAATTAGATTTAAGGGATAAAAATGTCAGATATTGACGATCTTAATACCAAACCGGCAAAAGAAGCAACCGACTTACTTTATCCTGACGATACCAACTCTGACGGCAAAGCTACCCTCGGTTCACCTTCTAATCCATCTGCTCGAGCCGACGGATCTCATACGGATACCGGAATTAAACATGGGGCTGAGGGTGACGATATTGCTCCCGACGCAATTCAGACTCTCGGCCAATATATAGGCGAGATGACGATCAACAATGTAACCCCTCTCAATTATGACACCGACACCGAAGCGACGCCCAACGTCAATATTAATTACAGCGCATTTCAGAAGGCATTTGACAAAGATTTTATGGCCGAAGCCGCCGGGACACTGACTCAAACTGAGCGCGAGTCGTTGATGGGAACAGACGGCGCCGGACAGCTGTGGGGTCAAATAGGTGATGATGGTGTTGACGCGGCGCTCGGCGCAAACTGGATGCTTCGAAATGTAGTGGATAGCGGCGGACTAGAAGGTGCCGCGATTGATCCATTTGCAACAATTGAACCAGCTACTGCCGGAGATGCCACCCGGGTCGGTGGCGCAGTTTCGGCCGTATTAAAACGAAACAGATTTCAGCAAGGAAATCCAGTTGGTCTTGAGGTTGAACATGATTTTCCTGGCCTCGCGCCGACGTTCTTTAACATTAATGCTCCACTTACTCGGGAATATATGCTAACCCAGCGTGCGGGTGGTGACAAGGCAACACTTGGTCGATATAATGCGACGGCAGACGGGATCTCCCTCGAAGATATGAATGACATGGCACAAGCAATGCTCGAGAAGGCTACAGGTGGATCAGGTCTTGGCGACGGCGCTTTACCAATTAAACTGGCTCTTGGACGAATTGATACCGACGATTTAAATCCAATTAAAAATATCAGTGGTAATTGGTCAGATGGTCCAACGTCAGGGTATCTGGTGAACCCACGACGCCAGTCGTATGGACAGTTAAATTCGCCTACCTCTAAGTTTGGCGGAGCTTTGCCAACAGACATGATTGTGCTGGCGGCTATTTCGGCACTTATTGTTATTGTTGCATGTTTGGTTTTATGTATTATTTTGGATATCTTTGCATTAATTCCTGGATTTCCGCCCATAAAATATTCAGCCGAAGATCCAGGTACGTTACCCTATGGCCAGCGTTTTGGAAAGGCGGATTTTGGTCACGATATTCTTGGGGCGAAGATTTATAAATTCTTGCGCCTGCCGAATCTTTCTTACGATTATCCCAATTTCTTTTTTAAGTTTACAGTTGCCGGAGCAACCGGAGCAATTCAGTTTTTCGTTCCACAAGTTTTCGGTCTCAGCGCAGGGTTTTTTAATGTTGTAAATCGCAATGCTATTCGTGATTTGGAACAAATTACAAACGCCGCAGAGGAATTGGGGAATGCCTCTGGCTTTCAAGGTATTATTGAAGCTATTTTTATGCTTATTGATGCATTTACGAGTTCCGCGACGTTCAAGCTAATGACGACACTGATTGCTTTGGGTGATACGGCGCTCGTTGCAACAGGGGGGTTGGGACATAGCACTAAGTCGCTTTTTGCAGAGTTTTATATTCCTTGGGAAGATTCTCCCAACCGTCCACAGATGAATAATATTGCTTTCCGCAGTCGCTTAACCGCAGGAGGAAGTAAGCAGGCGCTGGCATTTGGTACTCTTCCTCGACTGTATAACTTGGAAATGGGGTTGGCATGGGATCCCGCTGCCGCAGACGCCATTCCTAAGGATGCCGCATTTCTGCCAAGTGATCCTGCGTTTCTTGATTTTCCCGATACGGGAGCAATCCCCGTGGGTACGACAGCCGTTTCCAATACTTCAAAACCCTTCGTGAACAGATTTCAGTCTTTTACGCACGGTCGCATTCCAACTCAGATGCGCGAAGCCATGGAGACATTGCTGGATTCGTATTATGTTCCGTTTTATTTTCACGATTTACGAACAAACGAAATTGTGCCGTTGCATACGTTTGTAGAAGGTATTTCTGATTCGTTTTCTCCCGAGTATGATCAAATAAAAGGTTTTGGACGAATGGATCCGGTACAAATTTATAAAGGTACAACCCGGAAAATAGGCATGTCATTTTATGTAGTTTCCACAAATCCAAACGATTATGACGATATGTGGTTTGGAATTAATAGGCTCGTGGCAATGGTATATCCCCAATGGACGGGCGGTGATGTCCGCGCGTGGCAAGACGGAACCAGATTTAAGATGCCGTTTTCGTCAGTTCCTGCCGCATCTCCTGTGATTCGTATCAGGCTTGGTGAACTTTTTGCCAGCAATACTGCTCCGCACAGCGTGCGTCGCCTATTTGGATTTGGCGACCAATCATCATTTGTTTTGGGAGATTCATTTAGCCACGAAAAAACTGGCGGTGCAAATAAATTTGGTATTGATCTGGCCGATGCCGAGGAAGAAGAAAAGTCTCGTATTGCCGACATCGTGAATAAGATGGAAGATTCGATGGTCGGTGAGACAGATTTAATAGTAGACGGCGCGTCAGAGTTTGATGCAATTATGGTTGGTACTACCGGTATTGCAAATACTATTTTTCATGGTGTCATTTTGGACAACCCACTAAAAATGAATTTTTTTAATCGTGACCTTTCGGACCACGGCGCATTTCATCCAGGAACTATTGTTGTTGTCCCGGGAGGCAAGTCATATCCGGGGGCACTGTGGAACGGTTTACAGTTTAAGCGGACTGGGCGCCGCGCCAGATTTGTGGGGGATACCTTGATGGAAGTTTGTGGTTATGCCTGTATTCCTCTTTCGGTGAAAATGGATGCAACAGGCTACTCCCCCGCAATTAGAGCAAAGGGCAGGAGGAATCTTTACTATGTGTTGCGGCCTTGGAACGAATCGTGGGTAGTCGACGACGCCTTCAATCAACCCAAGTTTCCCAAGAAGATTGTGGGAATCTGTGTCCCCGTTGGAAAGGTTACGATGGATCGAACTGATACGTGCAGGAATTATTATGCGATGGCCTCCGCTCCTCCTATTCCGCTTCCAATGGCACCGACGGAAGACGACCCCTCACCTGAGGAGCTTGCTGATGAGCTCTTCTTTGCGGTCGGGTCAAACTCAATTACGAAAGGTTTCCGGGAGGCTGGGGGTGGTGGTTTGGCAGGAGTTATAACCAATATGGACATGGATTGGAACCTTGCACCATGGGCAACAGAGCAAGCTCAAGGCCGGGCTCCTATGTATGTAAAGATATCGATTGGATTTGCTCCAATTCACGATATTCCACCTGGACTTGGCGAAGATGGTACTATGCGTGCGCCTGTTTATCCTGTCGGAAATGTTGTGCGGGATCGATTTGGAGATAGATTCGGCGTCCCCGGTGTCCCTTCGCCAAGGGAGTCTGCAATGCAAGAAGCGCTGGCAGCCAAGGCTGCTTTTGATAAGGCGATGGCACCCGACGAAGGTCCGCCAGACGATCTGGATTGAAGATAGGTAACAATGAATAGATATTTTAATACGAGAATAATCAACGGAACTTATGGTACCTGTCGCGTTGAACGTACAATTTGGGTGGCATGTAGGCGGGGACGCCTCACGTATACGAAACGCGTGGCGGTTGAAGGTGATAGACTTGATACGCTAGCCGCTCAAGCGTATGGCAGCGGAATTTATTGGTGGATAATTGCCGCGGCTTCTGGGATAGGTTGGGCTCCCCAGGTCCCACCAGGCACTCTCTTGATAATTCCGACAACTCTTGCGGAGGTCGCTGAGCTAGTATGAAGACCGCAACTAAAGCTGCAATTCTCAGATTGGGAAGGATATACCCTATATCGTCTGGCGTTCACAGTACTCTCAGCGATAACGAGTTGCGCGACGCCTTTGGGGCGCTTGGAAGTAGTTACAGCGACGAAGGGCTTAACGATTCGGCTGTTGCGCTGATGACGAAGATGCTGGCGTCAGGGGAGAGGGACATCGGTAAAGGCCGCTCTTGGAGTCTGGATGGGATGACGAATCTCCTGGATTCTGACGTCCAAGGTCCCCTGTCCACGATATCCGCATCCTGGATTGCAAAGATGGCTTTTAGACTGTTCAACCTACAGTACGAAATAATCCTCAATGTTACGTGTCCGCAGGGGTGTGCATTAATGATGGCCGAGATAGTCAACAAGAATGGTGAAGCTCTCGCCGATGAAGAGTTTGCGACCATGGTCGACGAGGTGGAGGCCGCAATTGGGGCAGGTGGTGCCCCGGTTCCACATTTCTCCAAGAAAGAACTCGAGTGGGTGTCCGATCGCATGAGGATGGCTGCCGGGAGCTTTGGGGCCGTTGGTACTGGGTGGCAGGACGACACCGACCGGATCGCTCGGGCCGCTATTTTGGGAGTGGCATTCCATAACCCTCATGCGTTGTCCTTCCACTGCTTCTTCACGAACCAGTGGGTTGACGACGACCCAGTAGCTATTCGTTTGTTGGGAAAGGCCAAGTCTTCCGACTTCATCGTTTCGGGCGATGGCGACGCCTACAACACGTATGTGAATTGTATTAATAAAGCTGTTAACGTCCATTCCAAGGATTCTCCCGATATTGGAGCCATACAGATTTGGGATCCGGCGATTCAGTATGGGGAGGCCGGGCAAGCTGTGTCGAGTATTTTTTTGAATCATATGCCAGCTGTCGAGATGTCCAGAGCCTGTGTTTATTTTAAGATGTCGATCATCAATCCTGTCGTTCCTACAAATCCTCCCATATCCTTGGCCATCGACCCCGGCTCGAACGTGACACCAACATCATTTAGTTTGCCATCTTTTTTGAAGGGAGATATCGACTACAACGCCGATTTTGGCCAGGGCGCTATGCTTGTTGATAATATTATGATAGCTTCCCAACTTGATATCTGGGGGCATGGGGAGTCACCAGAATCCGCTGCGAAGGCTGTTGCCTATACTGGCATGGAACTTTTTACCGCTCCTCAAACCCTTGTAAACTATGACACTCCCGGGACACATAAGGCGTCCCAGGAGACCTTGGAACGTGAGGGGATTAAACCGTTGGATCCTTCTCGCCCATTTATGAGTCTTCGGTCGTTTAAAATATCGGTGATGCCCACCCGCGGTGCAATGTCAATGCAATCTGGAGAGCTGATGCTCACGCTTCATGATAGATCGAGGATGGGTGAAATTAGTGAGCTTATAAAACCTGATTTTCTTGGAGTGTTGGAACTTTTTATTGAATATGGGTGGAGCCATCCTGATCCTTACACCAATGATTATGGTGCATTAATAGATGCAATGAAAACAGGAGCGAAGTATACAGTCTATAACTCTTCATTTCAGTTCGTCGAAGGCGGTTCTGTGGATATAACATTAAAAATTATCACCAAAGGGTCTAGCCAGGTTGATTTTACCGATGCCGCAATGAGTGCAGGTCTTATGGAAAATTGGAAAGCAATAAAGGTCGCGATGGGGGCGATATCGGCTCTTCGGCGTGATGTTTTGAATCGGCCAGGTATTAAAGATGTCGGAGGTACCCAGGAGATCAATACTCTTTCCTTAGGAACAACTGGAATGCTTGTTGATCCAGTCCAGGTGGCAAAAATTCAAGAATGGATCGATGCCTACAGCGGCGCCGGCGCTGAACCGGCTAAATTGGCAGGGTACCTCACAACATTAAAAGAGATGGTCGAGGGGTCACAGGGGATGTTACAATCGGATTTTGACGATAAGATCACGCTCTTAAACACGTTTCGTGATCCCTTTGCTACGACAGTTGTGGGAAAGAATTCATCGGATGTCGCGAACGTGGTGTCGGCCCTTAACGAAGATCCCGCTGCTCCATGGGTGAATGTACCCATGAAACCCAATTGGGTTTCATTTGGGAAGGTGGCTACATTGTTTATGGGTCTTCCTCTCACAGCGTCGGGTTTGTACGATGAAGTCCAGTTGATTTTTTACCCCGCCAATGATTCGGCTGGTTGGTTCGCCGGCGGTAACATTGGTGCATTTCCAATTGATATGAGGAAGAATCCGAGCACAGGTTTCCAATTCAAAGAACTGTTACAAGAACAGTACAAAGAATTTGGTGGGCAATATCCAGTTATTAGGTTCATGCAATGGATTAGCGAGAATTTTGTTGAGAATCAGATGTGTTTGGGATATGGATTAACGTGGGATAATAATGATACCGGGGCTTTGAATTTCGGGGTTGACGACGAGGGAAATATCGTGAACCGCTCGAAGACTACTGGCCTTGACGCCACGAAAACAAAAAATATCAATAATTTAAAGATGGCTTATTACGGCGCAGCCGGTGAAGAGCAGAACGGAGCCCCGACCCCGTTCAAGCCCATCAATTTAAAAATTCATCTTGAAGTTTTGCAGGGTGATCCTGAGGAAGCTGCGAAAAGGATGCGCGCTGGCGCCACAGACGAACAAATCGGCGCCTATGCGTCGAAGACTATTTTGAGAATTCATTTTGTGGATGCCGCGGCCAGTACGTCAGGGATACTTGACGAAGTATTGCTCCAACTTCGTTCGACTGAATCAGGTGTAATCCAGCCTAAGCGTGGCAAGCGCCGGCTGTGCGGACCTAACCAGCTTGCGTGGAAATATGTGATTGATAAGTGGCACACGAGTCAAGAAGAGATGTGGTCACAGCTTGAGGCAGTCGGTTTGATCCGCTCATTTGAGGGGCTCCTGAATCCACCTTCCACCGCCTACCGGGAATTCACCTCGACCCACAAGGATTGGATGCAGGGTGTGCTCGACTCTGGCAAACTGTCTGGGATGGAAGCGCTGTACCAGGCGAAGATCGACCAGGCACAGGAAAAACTGGATTATTGGGCACAAATCGACGCCGCGATCGCGGCCGGATCAACGCCCGGGATGCCATCATACACTCTCGCGGCCAGTCCACGACAAATAATGAACTTTATGAAGACTGTGCTACCATATATCACGTATGGTTCGGAGGGATCCGTGGTAAAAAGCTGTAACGTCCAATCTTCTGGAGATTCTGCGGTGGCATCTATGTATATGGTCCGAGCCGCCAAAGGTAATACGGTGGGTGCACCCACCCGCGGATTACCAATGCAGTGTGCCCCGGTCTCGATGTCATTGACTATGCTTGGATGTCCTCTAGTGGAATATATGCAGCAATATTTTGTTGATTTGCACACTAATACATCTCTGGATAATCGATATGCGGTGACAGGAATAGATCACACTCTGTCGCCGGGTGCGTATGAAACGAGTCTAAAATTAACTCCTTGGGATGCATGGTCATCATTTCGTAACAATGCTCAGAAGCTTCATGAAGCTGGGTTAATATTGGGTGGATTGATTGCTCCGATATATCAAAATCCAGATGGGTAGACACGAGTAATGCTTGTAAATTCATGATCTAAAAAAAATAATTGATTATGTGGTTTATTTCGCGATTATTTCTTGGTAGCCGGCGCCATATTTTGGTTGATGATGGTGTCATGAGCTGGTGTGATGAAATACCTCCCAAAATATTGGGTTATCCGTTCCAGGGTTCTCATCCCATGGCACTGACCCGGTTTTTGACGATTGGGAATCGCGAAATTCCTGCGCTTTTACCTACAAATATTGAAAAGAGCCTGACAGTGTCTGGCATTCCTCTTGAACAAGCCGGCGCCAGTTTTTTGTTACGCCCCGGTGAGCTACAAAAAAATATTGACGTCTTTATACGCGATGTCGAAAATTGTTTAGAACCACTCAGATCTTATCAGGAAACATATGTGAGGGGAATGTCGGTTCTGGATCAATGTAGGCCGGCTCTTTATTCCTCTTCCGCACTCTCCACGTTGAGTGACGGTAAAAAAATTGTTATCGACAGCTCTGGTTTTGCCAAACGTTCAATTTACAATTTAAGCGGAGGGAAAACTGGACGAATGACGATTCAAACTGGACCTCCTATTTTAACTTGTTCACGCGCGATTAAGGAGTGTATCAGAAGTCGCTTTGTTGGTGGAAAAATTGTGGAAATTGATTTTTCGGCTTTGGAACCTCGAACTGCTTTGGCCATGATAGGTTCGCCTCTGGCTGAGGTACCCGATATTTATACTCATGTAGCATCTCTTTTTTCGCCAGTTCTTTCTAGAGAAATAGCAAAACAGGTTACGATATCGTTTTTGTATGGGGCGGCAAAAAGTACGATTAAACATTTGGTGGGGGAACAGATTTCGCTCGACACAAATCTCAATAAACTGAAAGATGTTTTTGGATTTGCCACAGTTGTTTCTACCGCAGTGCAGGAGATTAAGAGCCACGGCTTTTTTAAAAATCACTCAGGCCGGCCCATCTATCCACAGTCAAATAAACATGGATTGTTATTTAATAATGTTTGCCAATCATCTGCCGTCGACGTAGCCTTGTCAGGCTTCTCAAATTTATTAGCCGATATGACTACTTCTAACATGCGTTCGGTTCCTCTTTATTTTATTCACGATGCAATGATTTTAGATGTACCTCCTGACGAGTTGGCGGTTGTCGGCGAAAAAAGTTTAACGCTCCCTACATATTTTGGTTTAAATTTTCCAACGAAGGTCAAAATTTTGCATAATTAAAAACGTGATGAATATGACAGAAAATACTATCCGATATGCAGTGCGTCAAATTCTTGCAGAAAAAGACGCTACCACCTCGTCTGCAGTTACAAGTCGACCCGGACGTGGTGGATATAAAAAATCTATTGGCGAAGCCGGGGCGTTGGCTCAAAAACAGCCACAGGAATTAATGTCGCGATTAAAAATTGGGCCAGTTCGTGATGACACTGACATAAAACGCTTGAACAATCTCTTTCGCCAGGCAGCAACAGGTGTTGTGGCGATGTCGTCAGTTTATGGTGCACCCCAGCCTCGTAAAGATAACATGACTGGGCTAGAAGGTATTCGCATTCCGGTACGGGTCATAACTCCTCGAGATGCTAGAAAGTACTTAGAACATACTCTCATCGGCGCACAGAATTCCAAAACTGCAGTATTCGACGCCGATATTCAAGTCGAGATTTTGGGAAATGATGTGTTGATTTATTTTTCTGATCGCCCTTATTCTTGGGGTCGACAGTCTCCGAAATCAAAGCAAAATAAGAAACAGGATAAACCAAAGCCACCAACTTCGGAAGCCCCATGACGTCCGCGGTCAATTTTAGACCGTCGCTTCTCGCATATTTGTTGTTTCCGGTTTTGGGATTAATAATGGGTGGCATTTCGGGCGCTTGGTTATTTGTTTTGTTAGGAATTGCTTTATTCGTAAACGTGATTTTACACGAGTTCGGACATTATTGGATGGCAATTGTTGCTGGCGAAAAACGACCCAGAATTACCGTTGGTGCAACGGGCGGGTCGACCTCTTATTCAGGAATGTTTATGAGTAATCGCCAGCTGGCTTGTGTGATTGCGGCAGGGCCACTAATGAATATCTTAATAGGCATTTTTGCAGTGATATTCTGGGGCCTTTCTAGCATGCTTGCACAAGTATCATTTTGTTTGGCTATTTTTAATTTATTGCCTATTGCGCAATTAGACGGTGGACAGCTTTTGCGACTTTTTTTGGGTCGATATTTTGATTATCCAGAGAAAATTACGACTATAATATCCATCGTGACCGTGATGGCACTTGTTGCTTATTTTTATTTTAATTTTGCGGCACCTATGGCATTGATCGGTATTTATTTGGCCGGATATTTATTGGTAAATAAAGGGATAAAATGAAATTGCTGTTGCGCCAATACATCCGCGCTCTTCTTTATGAGAAATCAGAAATTCTAGCGGAGCCGGATTTACCTGAAGATGCTGATAAAGAGCAAGACGAGGGGTCATCTGTGGCTGGAGTTATAACTCCCTTGGGAACGGGACCAAGATACCCTGATGAGGATACTGGCCATCGCCGGTCTCCCGCTGCAGCCGCGGGCAGCGCGTTCGGCGGCGCAAAGCCTTATAAATCTCCCCGAAAAAAAAATAATAAATGAACATTTGATAAATTGAAAATATCTTTAATTTGTGATTAAGAGAGTAATCACACTTACACATTTGCACATTAAACATTTAAGGAGTTAAAAAATGGCAATCGATCTTGAAGCAATTCGTAATAAACTGAATCAACTTTCTGGTGGCGGAAGCCGCCGTAATTCTATGTGGCGTCCACAGGAAGGTGAGGAACACACCGTTCGTCTTATGTCTTTTCCAGACAACGACGGCCAACCGTTTAAGGAGCGCTGGTTTTACTATAATATTGGAAACAATCCAGGGCTTCTGGCGCCGCACCAGTTTGGAAAGGCGGATCCAGTACAGAATTTAATTAACGAACTTCGCAACGATTCCTCGAAGGAATCTTATGAGCTTGCAAAGAAGCTTTATCCGAAGATGCGGGTATACGCGCCAGTTATTGTCCGTGGAGAAGAAGACCGAGGAGTTCGTCTGTGGGCATTTGGGAAGACAGTATATCAATCTCTTCTAAACATTATGCTTGACGAAGATTATGGAGATATTACAGATCCCAATGATGGGCGTGATGTAAAGGTGATTTGCACCAAAGCGCCCGGGCGCCAGTGGGCTACTACAGAGGTTCGACCTCGTGGAAAGTCGACAAAGCTGACGACGACGAAAGGTCAAGGAAAAACGTGGTTAGATAGCATTCCTGATCTCGACGAACTTTATACCGTGAAGGGATTTGATGAGCTCGAACGTATTGTGAATGCGTGGCTAAATGGAGATGATACTGACACTTCGGCGGGTACTTTCCGCGGAAGTAACACGTCGAATCAGGAAGAAGTTTCTACAAAGGAAAATTCCACTTCGTCGTCCGGTAAGACATATGATAAGCTCGAGGAGGCTTTTGCTGATCTCGAGAATGAATTTGCTTAAAATTTCGTTTTGAGTTTTATTCGGGGTCCTGCTTTTTGCAGGACCCTATTCATTTTTGGTGTAAACGAGTCGATCAGGTGATATTGTTTTAGGGAAGGAGTTTTCTATGGCAAGAAAAATGAACAGCGATGACTTCACTGTTGATTTAATTAAGCAGCTCAACAAAGAGCACGGAAGTAGGGTTGCATACAACTTGGAGAGTGATGAGTCTCCAACTCACGTAAAGAGGTGGATTGGGACCGGTTCAAAACAGCTCGATTTCGTCATTTCAAATCGACCAGACGGTGGGTTACCCGAGGGAAGAATTATAGAAATTTTTGGTCCTCCATCAATTGGGAAGTCTCATATTGCAATTCAGATTGCTCGTTCGACCCAACAAATGGGTGGAATTGTTGTTTACATTGACACCGAAAATGCAACGAGTGTCGAAAATCTTCGTCTTTTAGGGGTCAATATTTCAAAGCGTTTTGTGTATGTTGATACGCACTGCACCGAGGAAGTGTTATCAATCGCTGAGTCCACCATTTTAAAGGCGAGAGCCATGGAAAAGGACGTTCCAATTACCATTATTTGGGACTCGGTGGCCGCTTCGTCTCCAAAGGCAGAGCTCCTTGGTAATTACGATCAAAATTCTATCGGCCTACAGGCTCGTTCAATTTCGAAAGGCATGCGAAAAATTACGGGTGTAATTGGCCAAACCAATACACTTTTTGTAATTCTTAATCAGATCAGGACAAAGATTGGAGTCATGTACGGTGATCCCACAACGACACCTGGAGGTAAGGCTATTCCGTTTCATTCGTCGGTACGGATTAAGCTCGGCGCAGGGCAAAAAATTGAAAATAAAGACAAAGAAGTTATTGGAATTCATGTCTCTGCAAAGACGATTAAAAACAAGGTGGCACCACCTTTCCGTACCGTGAATTTTGAGATCCATTTTGGAAAGGGAATTTATGAACACGAGCAGGTTTTTGATCTGTTGCGAAAATTTGGGTCTACTACAATTGACGGTCATGAGATTGGTGTTGCTGGCTCCGGAGCATGGAAAACACTCACAGTAGTCAACCTGGCTACGGGTAAAGAGATTGTGTCGAAGAAATTCTATAAGGCTGATTTTGGGAATATTTGGAAAGACAGTGAATATACGCACTATATTGATCGACTTCTTGAGCAGTGTCTTGTGAGAAAAATGGAATCCATGGACCACGTTGATCTCGATCCTGAGTCATACGTGGAGGTGGAAGCAATAGCGGAAGATTTGGATTTTCAAGATGATTTGAGTATTTGAAATGAGCGAAGTTTTGATTGTTGATGGGCTGAACGTCTTCATGCGTCATTTTGCCGCAAACCCGACTACAAGTGAAAATGGTGAACACGTCGGTGGTGTTGTAGGCTTTCTTCGGGGGCTGCGTCATCTTATTGACTTAACATGTCCGAAGGAAGTCTTTGTTATTTGGGAAGGTGGTGGATCTCTTCGTCGCCGCGCTATCGACAGTAATTACAAAAACGGCCGTCGACCAGTAAAGTTAAATCGATGGTATGATAATGAAGATATGCCGAACACTGTCGAAAATAGAAATTACCAAATTAATTTGCTCATTCAGTTCTTACGCAAGGGACCCGTGGGTCAAATATATGTTTCTGACTGTGAGGCCGACGATGTTATTGGTTATTTGAGCAATTACGCATATCACAAAGATGAGATCATAATTGTCTCCTCCGACAAGGATTATTATCAGCTTGTTTCCGATCGCGTGAGAATCTGGTCACCCGGCCAGAAGAAATTTGTCACTCCACCTATTGTTTTGGAAAAATTTGGAATTTCTGCAAATAATTTTTGTGTTGCGCGATGCTTTTGTGGCGACACGTCGGATGGAATTTCTGGCGCAAAAGGGGTCGGTTTTAGGACCTTGGCTAAAAGGTTCCCCCAGCTAACTTTAACAGAAAGTCAGTCAGTTGATGACATAATTAACGGTGCAGTCAAAAAGTGTAACGATTCAAAATTGAAGATATACAAGAGCATTGTTGAGTACGCTGATAACGCCCGGAGGAATTGGAAACTTATGTATCTTGGAACGGGCAATTTGGCTGCAACTCAAATTCGACAAATAGAATCTCAGTCAAACAACAAGAAAGCATTTCCGGATAAACTCGGCTTCATGCGACTTTTGGCACTCCACCAAATTAATAATTTCGATGTAAACGGGTATTACATGTCGTTAAACTCAATTAAGCATCACTCATAAGGAAATCAAATGCAAGATAATATCGGTTTGCAACCACGTTCTGGAACACCTCATTTTCAAACATATGGCAAGCATTTTCAGGAAAAGATTTTTCAAGGTTTATTAACCGATCATACTTGGGCAAGTCAAATGCAGGAAGTAATGCATTCTGATTTCTTTGAACTTCGGTACTTGAAGTATTTGAGTGAGAAGTATTTTGCATATTTCGTTAAGTATCGCACGTTTCCCACGCCACAATTATTGATTTCAATTGTGAAGGAAGACTTGTTTGACGATCACGATATTCTTCTTAAAGAACAAATTGTTGATTATCTCCACCGTTTAAGAACCGATCCAGATTTAGGAGATATTTCTTATGTTAAGGAAAAAGCTCTCGATTTCTGTAAACGTCAATCTTTTAAAGAAGCCTTAGAACAAGCAGTGGATCTCATTGGAAAAAATGAGTACGAGTCTGTTGTCACCCTGATGAAGGAAGCAGTGTCGGTAGGTATGGCCAACACGGTTGGTCATGTATTTTTTGAAGATGCCGAAACTCGATTTGTTAAGTCTAATAGGGTGGCAATTCCAACAGGGCTAAGCCGTCTTGATGCTCACGACATTTTGCGAGGAGGCCTCGGCCGCGGAGAGTTAGGGGTTGTCACCGCAAATACCGGCGTTGGAAAATCTCATTGGCTTGTTGCTTTGGGGGCTCACGCTATGCGGTGTGGCAAAAACGTGGTTCATTATACGTTCGAACTCTCAGAGGAGTCAGTCGGCCTGAGGTATGACTCCAATTTGTGTAATATTCCTAGCAATGATGTGCAGGATCGAAAAGATTACGTTTTAGAAACTTACGAAGAAGAAGATTTGGGAAATCTAATAATCAAGGAGTATCCCACGGGGGCTGCAAGCATTGTTACAATTAAAAATCATTTAGATAAGCTTTTGCTTCGAGATTTCAAGCCAGCTGTTATCATCATTGATTACGCCGATATTATGCGTTCGACCCGATCATTTGATTCTCTGCGTCACGAGCTAAAGTTAATCTATGAAGAACTACGAAATTTAGCCATGGAATTGCAAATTCCCGTTTGGACTGCCAGTCAGGCTAATCGCGATTCCGCAAATTCAGATATTGTTGGGCTGGAAAATATGGCTGAAGCATATTCTAAGGCAATGGTGGCGGATGTGGTTTTGTCGATTTCTAGAAAATCGGCCGAAAAATCTACCGGTGCAGGTCGGTTATATATTGCCAAAAACCGTGCTGGAAAAGATGGTCTATTGTTTCCAATTAACATTGATACTGCGAGATCTAAATTTACTTTACTTGATGAAACGTCATTGACACTGAACGAAGCCTTAGTTCAGGACGAAAACGATGTAAAAGAAGCTTTGCGACGAAAGTGGAGTAAATTAAAGGGATTGGATTTATGAATTCTAGAGCTGAAGTCCAACTAGCGTGCGTGGAGTATTTTAATGGCGATGAATTGGCGGCAGATGTTTTTTTAAAATATGCATTGAGGGACGGCGATAATTTTAAAGAGCTGCTTCCCAGTGAGATGCATCGTCGACTGGCTCGGGAGTTTGCACGAATAGAAGCAAAATACGAAAATCCCATGTTAGAAGATGAGATTTTTGAGCTTTTGAATAATTTTAGAGATGTCATCCCGCAAGGTTCTCCCATGAGCGGAATTGGAAATTCAGCGCAAATTCAATCACTTTCGAATTGTTTTGTGGTCGAATCTCCCCACGATAGTTATGGTGGAATTTTGTTCACCGACCAAGAACAAGTACAAATCATGAAACGCCGCGGTGGGGTAGGTTTTGATATATCATCAATCCGTCCTCGTGGCCTCCCCACAAAAAACGCAGCTCATACTACAGATGGTATCGCTATCTTTATGGACAGGTTTTCTAATAGCTGTAGAGAAGTTGCCCAGGGCGGGCGCCGCGGCGCATTGATGTTAACTATAGATTGTCGACATCCTGAAATTTTAACGTTTATCAATATTAAACGCGATAAAAAGCGAGTTACGGGAGCGAATATTTCTGTGAGATGGACGGATGAGTTTATGCAGGCCGTAGTTGAGGATGCCAAATTTTGCTTAAGATGGCCTGTTAATCTCGATCCAGTGGACGCTTCTATCAAGAAAACGGTAAATGCCCGAGAAGTGTGGGAAACTTTTGTCGACGCAACGTGGTCAAGCGCCGAACCTGGTGCGCTATTTTGGTCTAATGCCGTGAGGAACTCGCCGGCCGACATTTATTCGCAAGAAGGATTTGCTTCTACTTCCACGAATCCATGTGGAGAAATTATTTTATCGCCGTACGACAGCTGTCGACTGATGGTCGTTAATGTGAAATCATTCGTGAAAGATCCGTTTACGGATGCTGCACTTTTTGATCATGCTCGCTTCAAAAATATCGTCATGAAAGCCCAACGTTTGATGGACGACATGATCGATTTAGAAATTGAGCAAATAGAAAAAATTCTTAAAAAAATTGAAAGTGATCCCGAACCGAATAACGTAAAGCAAATAGAAAAAAATCTCTGGACAAACGTTCAAACTCAAGCCATTTTAGGCCGGCGTACTGGTTTGGGTTTAACAGGTATTGGTGATGCATTGGCTATGTTGAACTTATGTTACGGATCGGACACTTCTATTGAAATGACTGAAGAAATTTATAAAGCTTTGGCTACCGCTTCTCACACTTCAAGCGTTATGATGGCTCGCGAGCGCGGTGCATTTGAGGTTTGGGATTACGAAAAAGAAAAAAATCACCAATACATGAACAAAATTATGGAAGCTTGTGGTAATGAAATTAAAGCGTTGTGGAAAAAGCATGGGAGACGCAATATTGCCAATACTACAACGGCACCTGTTGGATCTGTGAGCTGTTTGACACAAACAACCAGTGGAATTGAACCGGCTTATCTACTTTCTTATGCTAGGCGTCGAAAAATTACGAGTGACGATGAGCGTGTTGATTTTATCGACGAAATGGGTGATAAATGGCAAATGTATAATGTCCACCATGCCGGAGTTCAGTTGTGGATGGACGTGACCGGAGAGACAGATGTTGAAAAAAGCCCTTATTATGGAGCAACGAGCAATGATGTCGATTGGACCAGATCAGTTGAATTACAAGCCGCAGCCCAGCGCTGGATCGATCATTCAATTTCAAAAACATGTAATTTACCCAAAGATGCATCCCGGGAATTGGTGGCAGAAGTTTATATGCGGGCTTGGCAAAGTGGATGCAAAGGTTTTACTGTTTATCGTGACGGCACCCGGGATGGTGTTTTAGTCTCAAATAACGATGTTCATTTGGCCAATATTGAGAGTGGTAAGGTTAAGAATGCCTTAAAGCGTCCGGAGATTTTAGAATGTGAAATTCACCGAGCAACGATCAAGGGAGAGGATTGGACTATTCTTGTCGGGATGGTCAACGGGATTCCTTACGAAGTTTTTGGTGGATTGTCTGATTATGTAGAAATACCTCGCAAATATTCACATGGTCTTATTAGAAAAAGATCGCGAAAGACAGTAGCATCGAAATATGACTTGATTATTGGAGGAGATGGAGCAGAGTTTGTGATTAAGGACATTGTGGCAGTTTTTGACAATCCCAATCATACGGCTTTTACGCGCACTCTTTCATTGGCACTCCGGCATGGTGTGCCCACTCACTATTTGGTGGAACAATTACAAAAAGATAAAGATGCAGACTTGTTTTCGTTTTCAAAAGTAATTGCCCGGGTGCTTAAAAAATACATTGCCGACGGCACGAAAGCAAGTAACGGAATAATTCAAGACTGCTGTGCTTCTCCTCATATTCTATATCAAGAAGGTTGCGCAACATGTGTGACATGTGGTTATGCTAAATGCGGTTAGAATAAGATGAATGACATCGACGTCAAAAAAATTATTAAGGATATTTTAGATGCCACGTTTCAGCCTCAATTTCAAAAGGCAGGATTTCGAGCTCAATTAGTTGAAGTCGGAAACTTGAAGGGTACGCCCACAGTTTTAATAGCTGTTTATGGCCCTGAGTCTTTGGATATAATGTTAAACGACTTAAGGAAAAGTTGGGAATGGGCATTTCGGCAACGGCTCAAAATGTTTAATCTAACTGTTGAAGTTGTAAGGAAAGAGTGGAATAATGCATTGGACAAGTAAAATTTCTCCGCTTATTAAGGAAGTAGAATTGCGAAAGTCACCAGTGATTGTGCGAGTTAATAAGTTTAATGAAGAGGCGGCAAAAAAATTTGCCGAACAAATGGCAATAGCCCACAACACAGGACAGGGAGTCATTCCTGTTGTTATTGATTCATACGGAGGGGAGGTTTATTCTCTCATGTCGATGATTGCAGCAATTAAACACGCGGAATTACCCGTGGCTACTATCATTGAGGGGAAAGCCATGTCATGTGGGGCTGTTTTGTTTACGTGTGGTGAAGAAGGCATGCGATTTATGGATCCCAATGCAACAATTATGATACATGATGTATCAAGTATGGATTGGGGGAAGGTAGAAGAACTCAAAGCATCAGCCGCGGAAGCCGATAGATTGAATGATAAAATTTATACGATGATGGCAAGAAATTGTGGAAAGAAAGACGATTATTTTTTAAAGATTGCAGATAAGAAAAAACACGCTGATTGGTTTATAGATTCGCAAGAGGCGAAAAAGCATAATCTCGCCAACCAACTTCGAGTTCCCAAGATTAAGGTGGCTGTTGATGTCACGATAGACATGGAATAAGTGATGAAATACGAGTTTTTCTCGTCATCTCCTCGTTTAGAGGAAGTGGTGTGTGCATATCCTGCAATTAAAAAACTCATGCATCATTTAAAGATGCGTAAGTCCAAATTTCATACTTTTCATGATTTGACCGGACTTCGAATTAATCGAAATATTAAGACCTCCTCGTCTCACCCTGAATTTATGCGTCTTGTACGTCGAAGTGGCGTGCATATGCCCGTTATCGATGACGAAGATGATAACGTTGTTTTTCTGAACGTTTGGCCGCACCAAGGTCGCGGGATGTTTGGTAGTCTTTCGCTTCGGTGCATAATGGAAATGTGTAATCATCATTTAGAGCTATTAGGAGGCAATGTTGTGACCGACCCTCTAGAATTTTTGCCGTGCTATTCTACGAAGTTACTTTCAGATAACGCTAAATCTGTAGAACAAAGTAGTTATCCTCCAGTTTTGTTTACGCCTCAGGCGGTAAAATATTTGGGAGAGTCCTTTCACTATGGCCAGCTTTTTAGCCAGTGTTCTTTGGGTTTTTTCTGTATTCCTGATTTTCTAAGAACTCCAGCCCTGAACGTAAAAAAATATTCTGCGAATTTAGACTTGGTTCGTTTAGGGGAATTGGCCAACAAGTTTGCGATTGTCGTGGCTACATCTCCAGAAACTGTGCTCATGGATTTAACGAACGGTCCTCGATTAATTTATCTTGTAGGAAATGACAATAGCCTGTATCATAGTTACGGAAGCGTTAAGATTTCATCTGAACTCGCTGCATCATCCGCGAGCTATAAAATTCTTGTACAAAAATTAAAATCGGGAGGTAAATGAATATGGAACTCATTTCTACTCATATCTGTAAGACTCAAAATATCGGTTTTCACGGAAATTTATTCGGTGGAATTATGTTGTCTTGGCTTGATGAATCAGGCGCCGCTTTTGCAGCACAAGCTGCAGGCTCACCTCGTATGGTGACAAAAACAATTTCGGAAGTTGTGTTTCAAAAACCTGTACGCCCTGGACAGATTATTAAAATTTATGGTGATGTGTTAAGAATCGGAACATCGTCTTTGACTATTCGTCTCGAAGCTCGACGTCACAGTGTATACAACGGTTCCCAACGGCTCGTATGTTCAATTGACATGGTCTTTGTGAGAATTGATGGCGACGGTGAACCGGTACCAATTAAGACAGTTAAGAAGAAATACCGCGAAAAACGACCAAAGGAAATTATAGAAAAATTGGACAAAACTGATGCCACAGAAAACGATTGATAATTCAACTCGGTGGAATAAGATTTTGAGTTCGCGCAAATGCAAAGGATATTATTCTCCGATTCCGTGTAGAGCTCATACAAGCAGGCTTACGGACGAATACTGTCTAGGCCATAAAAAACTTTTTAATAAGATGAAATTAAAAGATAGTTAGCGCTATGGCATATTCGGATAAAGTTTTAGATCATTTTGATAATCCGAGAAATGTTGGATCGTTAGATAGGGATGATCCAAATGTTGGTACCGGGATGGTTGGTGCTCCTGCATGCGGTGATGTCATGAAGCTCCAGTTGCGCATCAATGTCGATGGCATCATCGAAGACGCCAAGTTCAAGACCTTCGGTTGTGGATCAGCGGTCGCGTCAAGTTCTCTTGTGACTGAATGGGTTAAAGGGTTAACTCTAGACGAGGCGGAGGAAATAAAAAATTGCAAAATTGCTCAAGAGCTTTGTTTACCACCGGTTAAAATTCACTGTTCTGTGTTGGCAGAAGATGCGATCAAGGCTGCAATTAAAGATTATCGAACAAAAAAGGCCTCTGGTTACATAGGACATTCTGATCCACAAAAAAAATAGGCAATATCGCTCTCCGCAATAATTAATTGTAGACACCGTGCATATATTAGGCACCAGGTGAGGAGAGATAGATGTTTAAATTTGCATTTTTTGTATTGTTGATTTTTACCGGCTGCAGTGCATGTCAGCCAGCGCTGGAATCGACAGGCAAAAATGATACCGAAACCGTAGAAGATGAGAGGCCATGGGTCACTTGGGAAACATGTGGTCACAAACCAGGAGATAATCCTTGTAATTTTGAATTAGAAAATCAGTATGGAGACACAGTAGAGTTGTACGATTATCACGATCAGGTTGTTGTAATTGATTTATCGACAATGTGGTGTTCGGTGTGCGCTAATATTGCCCCAAAAGGTGACGAATTTACGGCCACTTATGGTGATGAAAATTTTGAATGGCTTACATTAATGATTGAAAACAGTACGGGCGATGATCCTGATATTTCGGATTTAAATACGTGGGTGACGGCTTATGGAATTACAGGTCATGTTTTGGCCGGTGACAGATCGTTGATTGATTTAAATGCAGAAACCGGTTATCCGGTATCGGCATGGCCAACACTGGTAGTAATCGATCAAGACATGACGCTTTATAATGGGCTTGTGGGCTGGAATGAAGCTACTATCCGTGGCTGGGTCGAGCCTCTGCTTGAGGAATAGGAATGGATAAAGATTTTTACAATAAATCTAGTGCTGACAGCCTTGGTTGGCACCCTGATTGGTTTGGATGCAAATATTTTGACGATACTCTCGTGCGTGCTGTAAAAAAATGGCAAAAATCTCATGGCCTTTCGCAGGATGGACTTGTTGGTCCAATGACATATAGGAGGATATGGACAGAGCGCGAGTCGTCTATTTCGAACTATGACCCCAAAGTTGTGTCTTATCGATCGGGTGATAAACATATCGTCCACAACGGTAACTTTATTCCCATTGAATGGGACAAGGTTGTTTTGTGGGATGACGACACCGGTCTTAAAATGAACCCCGGGACGTATTATGATTACGGAGGTAAAGAGGATCGAAAACCAACTCATTTTGTAAATCATTGGGATGTTTGTTTGAGTGCTGAATCTTGTGTTAGAGTGCTTAATAAGCGAGGAGTTTCTGTGCATTTTTGTATTGATAATGACGGCACAATATATCAGATTTTAGATATGCAACATGGCGCCTGGCATGCAGGAAATGTTTACGGCAACAAGAAAGGAGTCGGCGTGGAGATTTCAAATGCATATTATCTCAAATATCAAGAATGGTATGTATCCAAAGGTTACGGTCAAAGACCCGTCCAGGTAAATGCTGAAGTGCATGGCAAAAAATTAGATTCATTTTTGGGATTTTATCCCATTCAACTAGAAGCGCTCAAAGCTCTTTGGAAGGCGGTTCATGTTGGTCTCGAAATTCCTTTGGCGTGTCCCACTGATTCTCGAGGTTTTCTGGATACAGGCGTTAATAATGATTGTGCAAAAGGCAAATTCAAAGGTATTTGCAATCATTATAATTTTACCAGAAACAAGATTGATTGTGCTGGGCTCGATTTGCCAAGTCTGCTGGATGAAGTGAAGCAGACCCCGATGTATTGCCTGGATGTCTAATGTCGAAGAATGAAGATAAGCTTAAAGAGCCAGCAAGTAAAAAAGTTTTGGAAGCAATATGTATGTGGCGCTTAATTTATGATAAAGAGCGAGATATTTACATAAAGGTTGCATGTGTTTCTAATGTGGATGTTGTGGACGACAATGATCACAACAACGGATCGAGTTAATTGAATTTGTGTTAGGTAGGGTTAAACGATGTCGAAATCGCTTGAAAAATTACGCCAGATAACCGCAGAGCTATGTCAGCGAGACGCAATGCGCGTTCAAGAATTGGAACTTTATAATGCGTTTTTTGCGAATATTCCGCTATGTACTTTTGTCTGGACTGTTGATCAGGGTATGAATATTGTGGTAAAAAATAGAAAAAGCTTGTGTCAAAGCAGCACTCTGATATCTAATGGCACACTGACCGATGCATTTTCCTGTACACAAATGAATGAATATAATATAGAAATGCATGAAAAAGCTTTTTTGGGAGAATCGCAAACTTATTTAAGTTATGAGCGAGATGCATCATTTTTGACGACGTTAATCCCAGACTATCAAAATAAAGAAGTAGTTTTTGTGCATGGTTGTTCTTGGGAAGTTACGCATTTGGAAAGAATGATTGATTGCTCTCGGACTGCCGTTGACATTTTAAAAGAAACCCATCCGGACGTCGCATCTTCTGTAGAGAAAGTATATGAAGATGTTCCGCTGGTTCAACTTGTGTTAAAGCTTCGAGGAGATAAATAGATGGGAGAAGGTAACCAGAACGGTTGGAACGAATATTCTAAGCTCGTTTTAAAAGAATTAGAAACTCTTGCGACTGGTATCGATTCTCTCCGACAAGATGTAGGGAGTCTTCGTGAAGAATTAGTTGCTATAAAACAAAACGAAGATAAACTCCAGGAGTTGCGTGATTGGAAATCAAAAATTGACGACGTTGCCAGTGCACCCCAGCTTCGCGAAGCACTTAAAGAACTGGACGAGTTAAAGCTTTTTAAAACGAGAGCCGTTACTATTTTTGCAGGCGTTCAATTTCTGATGGCACTTATAGTTGCATGGTCAACTGTTGCAGGATAAATAATGAAAATTAGTAGACGACAGCTTAGAAGAATTATAGTGGAAATCTCCACGCCACTCGATAATCGAGTTCATATGACAGTGCATGGTGAACCTGTGCCTTTTGGGTGCGAGGATTGTGTTGTAGATATCGAAAATAGAATTGCCGATGCAGTATATTCTCGTGATCAATGTTCGGTGAGATCTGCAGACCGACATCATTACAATGGTCTTCTTAATTTATTGCGACGGGACAAGCGCGCTGCGGTGAAGGAATTTAACAGGCGAGTGGCGGAAGAGGTGGTTGAAGAAGTTATGACCGAAGAAAAGTGCAGAAGCCGCACTGGACGCTTATCATGCGAGTAGATAAATGAATTGGAAAGATAAAATTAACGGCTGGTTAGACCGGTTGGCTGGTTTGCTTGGAATACATCCACAGCCCGTGCCCGTTCCAATCAAGAAACGACCAAGGGAACGCCGGAGATGAAAATTACAAAAAGACGACTCAAGAGAATCATTAGAGAATCGATTAGGCTCCATGAGCTGGAGTCGCGTGTTACTCACGAAGAAGAAGTCTCGATGTATGATCTGGGCAGAAATGATGCGCTCGGTGATACACCTCCCCAAGATGATGACGATGATTACATGATGGGATATAATGATGTCCTGATCGATATGGGCGAGCCGCCCGTTGGTCCACCGGCCGAGGGTTCTGGTAAGCCACTTGATCCGAGCCTGTTACAGTATGCCCACGTTGGCGGACGAAGATGAAAATCACGACACGCCAACTCAGAAGAATTGTTAAGAAGGTCTATATAAATGAAGGCTTTTGGTCTAAGAAAGAAATTAGCAGTATAGATGATGTAGAAACAGTCGGAGACCTCCGAAAATTAATTGCTTCTGCACAGGATGCTAAAAGATGGGAACAGACTAAGGGTGAAGCAGGAGACGCTGTTAAGGGAGCTATTGTAGATGAAATTCTCGGAAAAATTCCCGGGGCATCTGCAGCTAAGTCAATGTTTGACTTTGTGAAAACCTCTTATGAACTTCCAGACGAAGCCAGGACCGGCACTGCCCTAGACGCATTAGACGTCGACGATCATATTGCCGCCATTGTAGATGATCCAATTGAAAATGATTTTCTTAGTGTTTTCGCAGAAGATCTAAAAGGTCAAGATGGTGACACTCCCCTTGCCGATATTGACATGACGTCGTTGTTATCAAAACATCTCAAGGGCAAATTTGATGGTAGGACTGTAGCTGGATTTCAAGAAGGAAAAGTGTTGAGGATGAGCAACCGATGTCTTCAAACAATTATTCATGAGACGCTATTGCTTGTGGAGGGTGATCCAGACTATCTTAGTCTGGATGATGTTGGCGTTTCGAGCACGACTGTCTCTGGTGACGACGAAGAAGAGATGGAAGATACCGATATCGAACAGCTCACCCAGCAACGCCAGCAGGCGCTGGATTCCGGGGATGCAGTCAGTGCCAATGCAGCCGGTGAAAAGTTGGCGATGCTGAGAAAGAAGCACGGCTAACAATACAATTATTTGAGTACCTATATTATTGACGCATGAATGTGTTGTGGGAGACGTGCGGAGATGCCTGAAGGACCCGAATGTCGTAAAATAGCTGAAGGGTTGACAAAGCTCATATCCAGGAGACGACTATTAAGCATAGAAGTGTTGTCTGGACGATACCACAAAAAAGAAATCAGCGGTTTATCTGAAATCGTTGATTATTTTCCTCTTGGAATTGCTGGCGCAGGAGTACATGGCAAATTTGTTTACGTCATCTTAGAAAAAGGATATTCAATTTGGAATACATTGGGAATGTCAGGCAGGTGGTCTCAAAACAATGAGAAGCATGCTCGTGTTAAGCTAAATTTAGATGATGGTACCGCAGTTTATTTTGTCGATCAACGAAATTTTGGCACACTTAAATTTGTGGCAGGGAAAGAACGACTTATTGAAAAACTCCAATCGTTGGGACCAGATATGTTGGCGGAAGATATTTCATGCGAAAAATTTATAGAACAATTGCGAAAAAAAAATAAACAAAACGTTTGCAAGGTTGTGATGGATCAAGGAGTTATTGCTGGTGTGGGAAATTACCTTAAAGCCGATTCGCTTTGGGCTGCAGAAATAAACCCGTTTGCCAATGTTTGTGATCTGTCTGACGATGAATTAAGTTTGTTGTGTGAGAAAATTAAAGAATTGATTCGCGCCAGTTATGATTCTGGCGGTGCCACAATAAATACGTATCGTGACGCCGAAGGAAAAAAAGGCGAATACTCGTCCAGGTTTTTGGTTTATAATAGAAAGAGTGATCCGGCGGGAAATGAAATCGTCAGGGAGATGACACCTGACGGAAGAAAAACTCACTGGGTACCTGTCATACAAATAAGAGGAAAAAAATGAAATTATCAGATTCTGCAATTGCACAAATTGCCCGAACACTTCAGCTTGCGATTTTAACTGGAACCGACGTTGTCGACAATCTTCGCCTTATGGAATTTATTTGCGAGGGCGACGAGCTTCTTCCTGCTGAAAATTATACTCAAAATTTTGAAGAAAATTTGGAGAAGATGCTTGCCGAGAATCCTGACCCACCCCCGAGTAGCACTATTTTTTAAATGGGCGAATTACTGTTTTTTGATGATGTCGTTTGTTGCCATGGCGTAGCCAGTAGACAAACTACACTTTTTGACGCTTATGTCGCGACTCCCGAAGATGTTGGGATTGTGGTGAGTGACAATAACCAGGAGTGGGTGGTGCTGGTGGGAGACGCGTTACTGTTTGTTCCAAAATCGGCTGACGTTCGCATTTCTAATGCGTCTGATGAGTTAAAACAGTGAAGAAAAAAGGGTTTGCAAACCGCCGTGAACACTATACACACGCGGCTAAAGTTGTTGGAGCTGCAGCGGTGTTACTTCCTGTTTATGCAGGACTATTGACAACCGCACTTGTGGTTCGTACCGTTCTAATTGTTTTAGGAATTGAGATGGCACATCCAGACCAAAACGTTAAGGACATGGGGTAGGGGAGCCCTGATTCCCGTCGGTTACTTTGATGGTGTAAATGTTGACGGCAGGAAAATATTCGTCACATAGTTCCGCAATGGCAGCTAGATTTAATTCATTGTCATCGTAAAATCGAACGTTGGCCGGATTGAGAAGATCGATATAACGCTTGACAATTCGTGCTTTATCTTGTGGATTACTTGAACCCACAGGAAAAATCGCATCGCCTCCGATACCAACCCCAGTTGTTTCGAGAAACGCGGCAATATCTTCTCTGTTGGTTGCCCTTATATTTCCAAATGGTCCTGGGAAATCATCTGCTCCTCTGGCCGTGACAATAATTACTTTGCTATTAGGGCTGCTTTCGGCTTGTTTTAAAATTTGTATGATGCCTTGATGAGCCTGAGTTGTTTGTGGGTCAACGCTGGCTGTTTCTTGAAAGTCAAAAATGTCTTTGGCATCTCCGATGTCTTCTCCGGTGGCAATTTTTTGATATGTTGCGAAATTTTCGGATGGCAGATAATAAAACGTTCCTTCGTCTGATTTTTTTGAATATTCGTGGTAAAGATTGTTGTTTTCCAACCACATTGGAAACAGGCTATCGTCGGTCCCGTTGGGCATTACTCGTGCTACTCCAATGTGCGCTACAGTTTTGGCAAGCGTATCGTCAAAGTCAAATACGAACAAGTTATCGATTATTTGCATGAAAACCTCATATTAGTAAGTATATTTTTAAGAAGATCTAAGTTTTAAAGAGGATGGTAAAATACACATGAAAGATAATTTAGCAAAAATGTTTGCTCTGCGTGAAGAGTTTATGCACGCTATTCGAGAGAAATATCCAAGCAGCTATCCAGAATGGCCAGTTGATGTGTCTAAGAAAAGAAGTCAAAAAGCTCTTCGTGATTCTGCGCTTAAAGGAGTGGAAGAAATGTTTGAGGCGTTACAACATTTGAAAAATTGGAAGACTCACAAGAAGAAAGGATCTGTTGATTTTGAGCGGGATGAGTTCTTGGAAGAGATTGTAGATGCATTCAATTATTTTTTTGCCATGTTAGTAATGCTAGGCGTCAGTCCGGAAGAGCTTATGGAAGCTTATGAAGCAAAAAACAAGAAGATACACGAGCGGCTAGTTGGATCGTATTAAACGAAAAATCAATGCTCAAAAATGTGAATATCGTAGCGTTTTGTGTTATAATAGACTAGAAGGAGCAACACACAGTGAAATCCCCCAAAAGATTCGTGGGTCTGCATGCCCACTCAGGTTTTAGTACGTTCGATGGTTTGGACTATCCGCAAGATCACATCGACTATGTTCGTGACAA
>Ga0209434_1000164_pt1 | contig 35541 bp, 26 predicted proteins | sample ETNvirnome_2_300_FD_184068 | JGI IMG/M metagenome (GOLD analysis project Ga0209434, IMG submission 184068) | Marine viral communities from the Pacific Ocean - ETNP_2_300 (SPAdes) (version 2) | ecosystem: Environmental > Aquatic > Marine > Oceanic | place: Pacific Ocean | collected 2013-06-22 | reverse complement strand
GAAAGTGGTCGTGTGGGTGCATATACTGCAATAGTAAAAAGGTTTGCAGGCAAGGCGGGATATAAATCTGTAACAAAGGAATTTTCAGATAAAGTAAATTTTCAGTTGGTGAAGAAATGAAATCATTCCAGCAATACATCACAGAACGATCAATCAAACTCTCTCTTGATCTTCCCCACAGGGGATCCATTCCAAGGGAGATTCGTGGATTAGACAACCCCAACCTTTCTGATATAACAGGCTTCGCTAAGAATGCACCACAAAACAAACTAAGATTCCTTATCAACAGCAAAGGACACATGACTGTATGGCGTGCAATGGATGGAATCCATCAACAGGTTATTACTGGCGAATCAAGAGAAAAAGAGAAATTTGCATTGGGTTATATGGTTCTGCTTGATGATGATACTTCGTGGGATGTATATCTCTCTCCTCATCCAAAGGCAAACGTGAAATTTGCAAAGAAGAACGCCACCTTTCAGGGTATATTAAAAACAACAGGTAAATATGCCTTGTCGAAGGAAATATGATGAAAACATTCAAGCAATACATCACAGAGAAGCCAGCGAAACTCTCCGCAACCTTCCCATACAAGGGTGCAGAGTGGAAAGACTTTCGTGGTCTAGAGAATCCTACCGAAAAAGAAATCGTTACATTGATGAAGAAAGCAAAATTCAAAGAGGTTAGGTTCGTTGTAGACAACAAGGGCAAGATGTGGGCATGGGATACAAATGATGCACTACACGATGAAGTCATATTTGGACAAACGGGTCAGAAGTATAATGGTGATTATGCAAAGGGACTTATATCCTTTACGACTCAGCATGATTTAGACGATTTGAATCCAGATACTTCAGCAATTGGTACATTGAGGGTGGCAGTTCTTAATACTCGCACAATAGGCACAAACTTTGCACTCAAGAATAGAACGATGAAAATAATTGCAAAGAAAATCAATTCAAAGGGTAAAGATAGAGTGTATTGGAGTGATGTATGAAATCATTTTAGGCAAGTGAAACTGGACAGAAAATCATTCAAACAATATTAGGAGTATTGAAATGTATAATGTTGGCGAGAAGGTAGTAAATAAAGAATCATATAAAACTGGCGTAGTCACAGAATCTAAAAATTCTCAGGTGGAGGTTCATTATGATGATGGTTCTAAAGAGTGGGTCGATGAATCTGTAATTAATAAACTTCTTTTAGAAACAGATCCGCGACCAAATTCTACATTTATACAAGATTAGAATTTACTAATAACCTGACACAGAACCACCATCTCTGGAAGTTCTACTGGATGTTGTTGGCGTTATATTCCTTCCAGATTTTATATTAACTTCTCCGCCCATTCCTTTGTGATTTAGACAAAGGGTATATAGAGCCTTTGTGGAACGTTCAATAGGACTAAAATATAGATAAGACCCATTGATTCCTGGTTCTTTATTAGATCTCACTATCAAGTGATTTAATGCACAATTAGCAGATGAACAAGTTCCTATACTTAAAGGGTGATCTTTTCTTGTAAATCCAGAGATTCCATTTGACTTGTGGGATTGTATAAACTTATAAGTTTTTCCCGTTTCAAAATTAAGTGTGTCTTTTTGTTTTCCTGAAGGCGAATCAGTGTGTTTGAACGAATATACTGACTTTCCCTTGCTGTTTAGTTCTACCATCACATAGATTGTGGGGGATCCAGACATAATGTGATTTCTTTTTGCTTTTTCTAACTTTTCGTTTTGTATGGGGGTTGCAGGAGCATTTCTTCTTCTGGTTCTTTGGTTTCTGGGAGAAATTGGGTCACTCCTAAATGAAATTGGCCTGGCATCCTCAGTAGGTGCATCGTTTACTACTACGCTTCGCTGTGTATTAGAATCAGATGAAATTTGAGTTCTTCTTTTTACTACTACGCTTCGCTGTGTATCTGACTGGGCATAATCACATCCCTCACAAGTGTCTCCGACGATGCTGGTACAGTATCTATCACACCATTTTCCTCCACATTGTGAACAATCATGTTCAGTGGTGTTGCTGCAAACTGCAAGCCCATGACAACAACATGCTCCAATATCTTTAGAATCAGATGAAATTTGAGTTCTTCTTTTTACTCGCCCAAATATTTTAGTTCCCATGTAATTATTGGTTGTAATATCAGATGGTATGGGTTCTTTAACACTTATTAATTCACCAAATGTACCAGTGTTTTCGCTAGTATAATTTTCCACAGTGAAGTTATAGAGGTCTGCACCAATTTTAAGTTCAATTATATCACCTGGTAATATTATACCAAACGTTTTTAAAAATGAATTGTTGGATGTAATAGGAACCATATTAATAATCTGATTGACTAGTTCTGTTTTTGTATAATTTACTGATGTGGTCCAATTGACCGGAGACAGAAAAAAATTATGATCGTAAATTGAATAGGTTAAACTAGGATTATCCAACGAATCCGTTTTAGCATATACCATCATGTTGTTTTCATCAAAGTTTTGGAAGATAATAGTTCCACTTATATCATAGATTGTACTATTGCCAGTCATTTCATTTAAATATTGGCCTTTACTTAGTGTGATGATATCGTCTTTCTTGACGGAGGATTCAAAGAAAAATTTAACTTCGTCAATATCAGATTTATTATACAGATGGCTGTAATCTATAATAATATCATCGTTTTTTATTATTACCGTTGCACTCACAGTAGTTACTTCTGTTGTGTCGATATACTCTTCTTTTGTCGTTACAAAATCTAAAGCAAAGAAATAACCACTTGCACCTGGAACATCCCTAACGATACCGGCACGTTTTGTTGTTCTACTATTTGAAGGTCGTCGTAATGACACAGAAATTAACTTCCTATGTAATATACTGTTGCTGAAACGCCAGGATTGTTCGTGTCGGTTTTTGCGTAGATTTTATTTATATTATTTATTTCTAGATAAATTGATTCTCCTGGCTCTAGAAGATAACCATTTGCGGCACTGTTTAATAAGTTTCTTTGTCCTACCAACACATTCACACTACTACTCGGGGAATTTTTCACAGTCACTCCAGTCAACAATTCAAGATTGGTGTGAAGTTGGCTTGCGGATGATGTAGTGAACGTTTTAGAACCAGATCTTAGGACGGAAGGTCTGGTGATAGAAGAAATTGATGCTTTAACACCTTTGCCGCTTGCTAAATCATTTTTAATGCCGAGTATATTGTCCGTACCGGTTTTTATATCATTTAATTTAGAAATGAGTGGTTTTGTGTCTGTTTCCAATGAGGAAATGATATCAGAATCATCAATAGTTACTGTTCCACTTATTGATGTGTTTAATCCGTTTGGAGCAACGACTTCTATCGCACCATCGTTTTCACCTCTAATTATCACGGGATCGTGTGGCTCTCCAGCGGTAAATCCTTGAACCCTCAATGGGGGTTCGCCTGCATTTGTAACGCCTGTTATTGCTTGTACGCTGAAGTGAAATGTAATACCTTCTGCTGCATTTACAATAGCGACTTTGAGTGCATCTCCCGAGAAGCCTGCTGTTACACCATCAGGACCAGTGTGTATACTTGTACGAACAACAGAACTTCCATCAAAACCATATACAGAAACTGCATCAGTAGATGCGGTAAGTTCGCGGTCCCCAAGAACATTAACAGAACCAGTCACCTCAATACTATCGGTTGTAGAACTTAATCTTCTGCCTCCGGTAGTTGCAATTGGAACACCGAATCCATATCCTGGGAATACTTCACCAGCAACTGTTGCAGTTGCACCTGCGGAAGTACCCTGCATTAATATACCTTTTACACTTGCGGTTGTTCCGTATGATTCAAATGCCATACAATTAAGGAAACGAACATCGCCTGTTATTGTCAGTGGTACACCATCGTATACGCCCTGTACGCTACCAGAGACACCGATGGGTTCTAGACCATTGGTCGATCCAGCAATAGCAATATAATGTAGATTACCCGAATCAATATAGTTAACCATAGCCATGTTACCACTTGTTTGACCAGATATTTTGCCCTGTATTTCAAGTGGGCCTGTTTGTCCTGCAAACTGTATTGGTAGGGGGTTGGAAAGGTCTACCCGATAACCATAATCAGTATCGCCCCATACTATTTTTGAGATTGGAACATGTGCGCTTCCTAAACTAGCACCAACCAACCCATAGTCGGTTGCCATATCTGCGGTGTTTCCTGTAATATCGATTGTAATATTATTGTTGATGTCTGTCATTTATAAGGAAATCTCCAAATTAATATTGATTAATGTAATCTTGTGATTATAATTATATATAAGAAACTTTCAATAAAAGGTGGTGAGTATGTTATTTAGTAAAGATGCCCAGAATAAATTCATAAAACAAATAGAATCTATCGTAGAAAAAGAAAATTCATATATGGATGCAGTTCTATTTGTGTGTGAAGAAAACAATATAGAACCCAATTTTGCTGCTAAGTATTTAACTCGGCCCATTATTGAAAAAATAGAAAAAGAAGGAATGGAGTACAACCTTCTTCCTAAAAAATCGTCCAAATTACCAATTTAAGTCTTGTCTTCATTAAAAATGGTGCTATAATAACACATAAGCGGTAGGGAGTTCCTACCGATATTATCACGGGAGTTCCGTGAAGAAATATAAGGAGACATTATTATGTCATTTGCTGATTTTAAAAAGAGGTCTGCTACGAGTATTGACCAACTCACCAAGAAAATTGAAAATATGAACAAGAGCGATTCTTATAAAGATGATCGTTTTTGGCGACCAGAATTGGATAAGTCTGGTAATGGTTATGCGGTAATTCGCTTCCTCCCATCATGTGAAAACGAAGATCTTCCTTGGGCGAAGTATTATTCACACGGATTTAAAGGAAAAGGTGGATGGTATATTGAAAACAGTCTTACTACTCTTGGTCAAAAGGATCCAGTTTCAGAAATGAATACTGAACTTTGGAACAGCGGTGTTGAGTCAGACAAGGACATTGCCAGAGAACGCAAGCGGCGTTTGCATTATGTTTCTAATATTTTGGTAGTAAGCGATCCTTCCAACCCCCAGAACGAAGGGAAGGTCTTCCTATTAAAATACGGAAAAAGAATTTTTGATAAGATTCAGGAAGCAATGAAACCTGAATTTGATGATGAAGATCCAATCAACCCATTTGATTTTTGGCAGGGTGCAAACTTCAAAATGAAGGTTCGCAAGGTTGCTGGATTTGTTAATTATGATAAGAGTGAATTTGAATCAACATCTCCTCTTATGGATGGTGATGATGAGCAACTTGAAACACTTTGGAAGACTCAATACAACCTTAATGAGTTTACCGATCCCACAAACTTCAAATCACATGATGAATTGAAGAAGCGACTCCATGAGGTTCTTGGTTCTGATATTCGTCATACATCCCCCAAATCTTCTACTGCCGAGACTACTAGTTTTGAAGATTCATCAAACACAACAACGAATTCTGAGAACACACAAGAAGATACAGATGCTTTGTCATATTTTGAGCGTCTAGCGAATGAGTGATTTGTTAATGTGATCTGTCATCTTCGAAAAGGAGGAGTCTTCGGACTCCTTCTTTTTTATTATCCCATCCCTCTACGCCATTTGGGAAGATGTGCATACGAAGAAAACGAAGAAGAAGATTTCGGAGTGATGTTTTGTGGAACCGGTGGGGCAGAATTATTTCCACCACCCTGATTAACCGTTGGACTGTTAATAATTGTCGGCGGTGTTTCTTTATTGTTGGGGGATTCTTCTTTGTTTAATTTTAAATTGTTGTTTTCGCTCATCGTTTGTTTTGCTACATTGTTCAAAGAAGCCGTTTTAGAACTTTTATCGATTATATTTTGAGATTGTTCCATCGTTTTAGTTTTCGCTAACATTTCTGGTACTTTACTCATGGGTGTTACAATTTCTGGATCTGGTCTACCACTCGGATCAACTGCATCGCCAATTTGTGCTATGGTTGGTGTATCGGCAACACCGCCAATTGCGAATGATGGTATTTTAATTTTTTTCCCAGACTCTATAATGTTTTTTACTTCATTCAAAACAGAATTACTAATATTTGTCAATCTAGTAACTGGTGAACTGTTTGTAGATGTGTGGTTTCTATTTTCAATTGAATTATAATTTTTTGTTGGAACACTAGTGGCAAAAGATTTTGTGAACTTGTTGTTTTTGATAATTTTATTTAATAAAACATCCTTTGTGTTATTATACACTTCCTTCATGCTGGTGATGTTTGTTTTGGTATGTTTTTGAATCGTTGGTGCTGGATTGATGTGGTTTTGAATCGTTGGTGCTGGATTGATGTGGTTTTGAATCGTTGGTGCTGGATTGATGTGGTTTTGAATCGTTGGTGCTGGAGATATTTTGGTAACATCAGGTATTGTTATAACCGAAGGTGGTTTAACAACACTAGACTCCATGTTTTCTTTAGTATTTGTTAAATCTGATTTAAGGGGAGAGGGGTTACTTATTGTTTGTTTGATTATTGGTTGAATATTTACTTTTTTAATTTTATCGTTTGTGATGTTTTGTGGGATGCTGTTGTTTTTAGATAAAAACGGTATACGGATAGTATTATACACTACCTTCTTTGACCGTTCTTCTGCACCGTTTATTTTTTCATTAATATTCGGTGTATTGTGTGTTGTTTTATTATTGCTGATGTTTTTGTTGATGTTTTTGTTGGTACGAAAGTTGTTTGTGATATAATTGTTCGTTATTAGATTTGATTTCTTTAATCCTTCAACCCCTTTCTTTAGATTATCCAAACCATTCATGACACTCAAATAGTCTTTGTTCTTTTTTGAGGAAGAACTTGGCAATGTTTCTACTGTATTTGGTGTTTTTTGGTTTTGAATATTATCCTGAAAGGGTGAAATGATTTTCATTATGTTTGGAACTTCCTTTTTTTTAGGAGGAACTATATTCAATTCTGGTGTGCCTTGCTTATTTTTATGATTGAAATATGAAACCATCACATCTTTGAAAGAGGGTTTCTTTTTGGTGTTTGTTTTTTTATTTGTTCTCATGTCTTTTACCCAAAGAATCCTTTATCTTTTCGTTGCCGTCTACGCTCAATTTCTACTAACTGGATTTTTTCATTTTCTACTTCTATATATTCAATCAATTGTGCTAAATAGATATCCTTTTCCCAAGGAATCATACTTTCCAGTTCAGTTAGACTGTATTTATGGTGTTGTACCAGTTGAAAGGACAAAGTATAATAGTCTTTTAGACTTACATGACTTAATCCTATTCTAAAAAATCCGATATTCCCTGTAGGACCACCTCTCGTTCAACACCATCGGAGGTAGTGTATTTTACCGCGTGTTTGAGTTGGGGGGAGGTAATGAAGAAATCTAAAATATTTTCAAATTGAAATTTATTCATGTTTCCAATGAAATCTTCTACTTCAGATTTCGGAAGAGAGGAAACATCAATGGATTCCTCCTTTGTTTTGATTGTGTCAATGCAATCAACTACTAAACCATAGAAAGATTCAGGATCATCATATGAAGTATCATTTTCGTTGTTTTTCATCATTTGTAATGTGGGGTATTTCATAATAACCACGATATCATCGTCTATTTTTATATTCTTTTTGTGGTTTTTGTTGGATGATGGTTCAATGTCTATTAAATTAATTTGAAGTTCTATACTTTCATTGGTCACTGGACATTGTATGGTTGGGTTTGCAACTTCACTAACAGATTTCGCTCTGAGTCTAAGAAATAGATATTCCACATCAAACACAGGCAAAGAACTCGCATTTTCTACTCCATCAACACAGGATTCAATCACATTTTCTATTGCTTGTAGTATTTCTTTATATGATCCGGTTTCTTGCGCAATCAAAAGAATCTTTTCTTCTTTAACAAGAAAAGGTCTAAATGTTGTTTTTTTCTTTGTTGATGGAATTGTTATTTCGTACTTTGGTGTTTTTTCTATTAATATATTAGATAATGTGTTCATAATAATACTTCCTTAATTTGTTTTCTATACATCACCAGTTTCATAATCCTCTGCAATATATTTATACTGTCTATAATTGAATATTATCTGCGTTCGGTTATATTGACTTCTGTTATCAAAACCCATATTCATGGGTATTATACTAAATGGATATACTTCTTGAAATTCGAACATTGCTTTGGTTTTATCTACATCATTCATAAGGTATATTGTCATTGTTCCTTTGGCTGTGGTTCCGTCTTCAGAATACATAGACTCATTAAATTCTGGGTTTATTAAACTATCCATCCATGCTTCAAAAATCGTTCTTTCTTCCCAATCGGTGCCTACTGGGAAGGTCATAACTACTTCACTTTGAAAAGTACGACCAACCGGAACTTGTCTTGATGGTCCCCACAAATTATCTTCAAGTGTTTTAAATGATCTACCAGGAAGGGTAATCATTTCTGGTTGAAACATTATTCTGTTGGGGGTAAGTGCAGCACTTTCTACCAAAACAGAATAACGAGTTGGTTTAGATAATCCTGCTTTGAGAAAATTATTTTTAAAATAATCAATACTTGATCCATTATTGTCGGTGTATGGTGCTTTGGGTAGACTAACCATTTTTATTTTTTCCTCCAGGTAAAACAGTATCTTCTGTGAGAATTATGAACTTCCAGCCATTTTTTTCACATACTTTTTTTGCTGACGACCACTTTTCTTTATTTATAGAGTATGTTATACATTCTTGGATATATGTTTTTTCTTTTTTGTTTTTTCTTACTGGCGGTTTTGTTTGTCGCTTAGGTTTGATTTCTATGACAAATGTTGCGATCTTTCCACTGGGTCTTTTAACTTCTGCGATGAAATCTGGATAATATTTGTGTATCTTTTTATCCACTGGCGAATAATACGGAATTGACATTTCTTCACTTCCCCATTGTATGATATTTTTATTTTCGTCCATATATCGACATACTCGTCTTTCCCACAAAGAACGACAAATTATTTTTGTGGGATCACCTATATATTTAGAAAGGTTTTGTATTGTATACTTTGTTTTGTATGCCATCATGAATATATAGAATAATACTAAGGATTAAATAAATATGGCAGTAGAACAAATAATTTTTCCACCAACAGGCAATTTTGATTCCACCTCAGATCTCGGTGATTATAGAATAAACTTTGTTGCTGTTAGATACTCTAATAAGCAGTCTGTAAGAGCATATTCTGCTGTTCAGAAACTGACAGGCATATGGGCAGATGTTACATTACCTATGCCTGAAAGTATCAAGATAAACAATCAAATTTCGTACAACGCCGGACAGGCAGATGTTTCTGGTAGCATATGGGATCCGACTGCTACTGGTTTGTGGAGTGCGTTTTTAGATGTAACTGGCATAAACACTGCAATGGATACTCTGGGTATCTCCGCTGCTTTGGGACACAGACCAATGGATGAACGGGATAATATCTTTAAGGGAGCGGAGTTTAGAAAACACTCATATTCCTGGAAACTCGTCCCAAAGGCTCCGGGTGATGCTCAAAGGATTACCCAAGTCGTGAGGGAGTTTCAAAGAATGGCGTACCCAAGTCGTACAATAGCAGATACCTATGCAAGAGTACTTCACCCACCAATTTGGTTTATTGGTGTTATGGATTTACGTAGTGGTAGCAGTAAAAGTTTTAGGTGGGATATGGGACCACTTCCTTCTGTATTACACAGTGTTGATATACAAACACACGGTGCAGCAGGCGGACCATATGCAGCATGGGATAGTGATGCGGATCAATCATACCCAGCAACAACTTCTCTTTCACTTGACTTCATGGAACTTGAACCTGCCATCAACTCTGAGAGTGGATTGATGTCTAGAAGTCAAGTCAGGGGAGTGTCTGATGCAGTGGAAGACACGGGCGGTGGATGAGTGCTACACAAAAACAAGGTCAATTTTTCTAGGAATATATAACACATGTATTTTGAAAACATACCAAATATAAAACACAATTTTAATTGGGAAGATATCGAAGGATATAGTGGTGGATTTATTCCGTCTGTGGAGGTGCAGGATATATTCAGACGAATTACCTTTACGGATAAAATAAGAAAAAATCCCGGCTCATTTGAAACTTATTTTGTAACGGAAGGTCAGAGGCCAGAAGAGGTTGCTGAAGATTTTTATGGAAACCCGAACCTTTGGTGGGTGGTTTTGTTATGTAATAATATCATTGATCCAATTGGAGAATGGCCAACTTCCCACGGACAAATTGTTTCAATTTTTAATAATTACCTAAGTGGGGATAGTTATTTTTTGTTTGAAAACCCGGACATAAGAAGAGGTGATATAATTATCCGAAGAGATGTCAATGAAGAAGGTACTATCGACACTGACAATTTTGGTGAGATTGATAGTTACGACAAACTCCTTCATCGGATAGATGTTAAAAAATCCAAAGGAACCATTAGCGAAAATGATGAAGTTTACATATTCCGAAAAAATATAATTGCAGGTGAAGAGAGGTGGGATAGTGTCGGGGGTTTCGGGCTAAGTGTATGTGAGGGATGTACGGGCTGCTATCAACAATATTTTGGTGCAACATTTTGTGCCGAGGTTGTAGGACCAACTGCGCACGCGCCATTCTGCGCAACTGCCGGATCTACATTTGCAATTGTTCAAAGAAAAGAAACAATTGCAAATGCAGTTCACCACTTCAATTATTTGAGCGACATGGCAAATCCATATAGTGCGTTTCCAGCAACAGACCATGTTGGACCATCTGGAGATTTTTATAGTACTCAGAGTGTATGTGGCATGACTGGAACAATATTATACAAATATATGACCGGTGAAGAATTATCTGATGAAGTCACCACATTCACCAACTTGAAGGAAACGATTCGTAAAAATGATGAAAGGAGAAAATTAAAATTAATATCTCCCAGTATCATACCAGAACTTATTATTGAATTTAAATCTATCATACAAGGCAGTGTCCCAAGAGGAACTACCAAAATTATCGAATGATTGGAATATAGTATGGCAGAAGAACAAACAGATCGTCAGCACACATCTGATATTATTATAGAAAGCATTAAGATAAAAAAGATTGATGGTGATGATGATAATGCTTATTCTATTGTAGAAATAAAGAAAGGTGACGGGGGATCTGATTCAGAAAACACAGACAAAGGTGATATTTTCATAAGTCTTAGTATGACTGAAAGCATTTTTAATGCTGGTGTTCAAGGAATTTTAAAATTTCGTGAGCCGATTGAATCTGATACTGCTACTGGAGATAGGTTTAATTTTGTTGGTGGTGAATTGGTTGAGATAATAATAGAATCCCCAGATATTGAAGACTCAAGAAAGGAGTTGACTTTTTGTGTTGATGATGCAAAAAAACTTGGCAACGAAGCATCAGAATCGTTGGGAGGACCATCGGGGAGAGCAGATTCTGGTTGGCTGATAACCTTCGTTACCTGTGAAAATTTTTATCTAAATTGGGCAGAAATTGATGTTGCAAAAGAGGAAGATTACATTGGTCATATTGCAAAGTCGGGTAGTTTTGATGGTAAACCAGGATTAGTTAATCAACTAGCAGAAAAATATTTTAATCCCAAGGTTACAGATTATAGTTTTTCTAACAAAAAGATGGAAATAGAAAATACACACAATTCAGTGTGGTTAAAATCACACCATATCATGTATCCGTGGGGGAAAGATGTTCATCACGAAAATTTAATGTCAATGATTACAGATCTTGCTGAAAATGCTGTAACAGAAGATCAAAGGGGTGTTAATTATCTTTTCTATGCCGATTTGGACGGATGGCATTTTAAATCTATTAGAAAAATGCTTGCAGATGAAGCAGGTTCTTATGTTTTTGGTCTGTTGGGAAATGACCCGAGAGAGTATTTCATTACTGACATGGATGTAGATCCTGAAAAATGGAATTTTGGAGATCCTAGAATCGTTGCAATAAATGTCATGAGTGAATTTAATCATCTGAAAATGTGGAAGGATGGTGCATATTCTGCTTACTATGAATTAATAAAACCAAATTACGATGATCCATATTTTGAGTATATTGATTTTGTGTCTTCACACCAAAAGTCTGGTGCAAATTATTGGGGCGAAAGAGAAATTATATCATATAGTTATCATGATGATCCCTGGGGTGATTCTGGTGATGGGGGTAGGTGTGAAGAATTTAAACTTTTACCAGATTCTATTGACACCGATGGTTCGTCTGTAAAATCAAGACGGATGTATGATGAAAATGGATTATATGGGTATTTTGGTTCGCCGTATAACTCACAGAATTATAGTATAACGGATAAGTTTGGTGCAATGCATAGTGCGGGTAAATATGGACCAACGAATGATATTTTTTGGAGAAATATGTTTGATCAAAGTGATTTAAGTGGAGAAACATTATATAAAATTCAAAAGAAAATTAAAAAACCAATTCGAGATTCTGGAGCCATTGAAAAATTTGTTCAAACGAAAAACCTAAAAGAACGTTGGAAAGTATACAAAGAAACCATTTGTTGTTCAGAAGAATTATCCGCCAATGCTGAGTTTTTTGCAATCATTGATGGTTCAAGGAAAATATCTGGTAATGAAGGCAGAGGGGGGATATATGAATATTCTTGGAAAGAAGTTGAATTTTGGCCAAATGAACATGTATTGGAATCAGATGAAAATGCAGAAGAATTAACGGATGAAAATTCTCCAATTAAAATCGTTAGTGTTATCAACGGAAAACATGGAACATTTAATGAAGAAGACAGCGAGGAATGGACTAATCCGGCATTTAATTTAAACGAATTAATGAACAAAACTGAAGGTGATGATGTTTTTGTCGGTCCTGGAATTAATGCTGCAAGCGAAGAATTTAATAATTATCCATCGGGATATCAAATGATGCCTGTTGGTGGTTATTTTAGGGCCACAGGGGACATTGAAGATGATCCTTGTTTCATAAGAGGAGAGGGTGAAGAAACTTATCATCATGGACACGTTGTTGTGATGAAAAAAATATCGTATAGTTTCTTAAATTCAATCCGACCGAGTGCTTTAGGAGATGAAGAAGAGTTAGAAGATTTTGGTGATGTGCCAGATGACATATATTATTTTAATCTTCCAAATGCACATGATGGCTTGTGTCTATGTGGTAGTGGGGCGACAGGACCATAGGATGATTTGTTTATGAATATGCATAGAAGTTGTTGTTGCCTAGGAACTGTTGCACCAGGTGGCCCGGCGGTTTTTATTTCACTTGGTCCTGATGAGGATTCCTGGGCTAATTATGTAGACACTTTGGATCTGGGTGACTGTAATCCGTTTTGTTTGATGAATGAAGATGTTATTCACCCCAAAGTTGATGCAGCAAAATATGGAATAGATAACGAGTTTGTAGATGATGATGGGATGGTAAGACTTGGATTAGAACTGCTTCTTGTTCCCTCGGAAGGCAACTACGGGCCCCCAAGTGCTTTCATGGTGGAACCACAATGCTATGATTTAACATTTGAAAGATTTGAGTTTACTAGAGTTTTTGAAGACGCTGTTGCCGTCCAGCGCACTTGGGATTTAATCCATGAGCGGTATGGCGAACAAATATTAGAGGATGGAAGTATTAATCCGTTTCCAACGCAAATTTGGTTCATGGTTGATGATTCTGGTTCTTATACTTGGACAGAAGGAGAACCAATAGTACGGGGTCTTTATGATAAGTTTAAGGACGAATACGGAGAAGAAGTTGCACAATATAAATTTAATCCGTGTTTTGATGGTCCTGGTTGTGTTTCGTGGGGGTGCTGTGGACCAGCAGATTGTGAATCTTCGCCTTGTTTCGGGGGGGACTCGGGTGAGGATGTAAATATGCTGCGTTATGCTTACAAGATGACCGATGAGAATTTTATGAGTACCATTATAGATTTAATGAGAGCGCATTTTGTGGACACGCATTGTGATCCTGAAAAGATATCAGCGTGCGGGGACCACATAGAAGATTGTTGGGGTTGTCAGCAATGTGGTTTTGATATTCCGTGCCAAGAATGTTTAGGCTTTGTTTAGGCTTTGTCACAACAATCATAAATTATCCCTAAATAAAATAGGAGAAATTAAACAATGTTTTCAAGTTTTATTTTAGAAGGGTTGCGATCATTGGGTGCAATATCGGATTCACAAGCATCAAATCCATATACATTTGAGTCTTCTTATCCGTGCCTAAACCAAGATCCTGTTGATAATTCCGATTGTCCAGAAGACGATCCATATTGCAACTGTCCATGCCAAGAGTTGCGTCCCGACGATTCATCTGTTTTAGATCTTTGGCCATGGCTTTTTGCAGGTATTGGAGGGGGCTGGTTGTGGGGAGAGGGTGAAGATAAATCAGAACCAACAACTCAACAAATTCTAGAGGCATTCGAAGAAACAAAAGAATGTGCATTGATAGAAGAAGTTTTGGGAGAGGAATATCTTGGATGTATGTGGAAAGATTCCAACCATCCTTCTAGTTGCAATTGCCCATGTGTGGGTGAAAAATTTAAAGAGTATATTGAATACAACAGAACGGATGCAACTTATTGGGACACACCAAAAACAACTCCATTATGGAGAAATGCACAAATGCAACTCATTAATTCACAAAAAATGTCAATGGTTTTAAATGGCGATCTTACTTTACGACCTGGTAAACCAATAACCATAGCAAACGTAACACCTGGTGATGAAAATTCAGACACCAAGAAAAAATTTACTGGTAGATGGTTAGTTTCTGATATAGAACATATTATTACTTCAAATAGTCATAGGATGAATTTAGTTCTTACGAGGGATAGTACTGTAATAGACCCGAACACATCTGAATCACTGGTATCCTCGTTGCTTAAATTTATCGGATCAATATTCTCATAATAATGTATGCATCCATACATACATAAACCAAGGAATTAATATATGGTAACAACACAACATCAATATTCTGATTTTGATATTGATTTCAACAGAAACGAATTCATTAATGATGTTTCTGTAGTGAAAGATCGTTATGCCATAAGGCAATCTATAATGAATATTGTGTTGACTCGTCCAGGAGAAAAACCTTTTGCTCCTGGTTTTGGGGTGGGAGTACATCAATTATTATTTGAAAATTGGACTCCACTAGACGAAGCATTTCTAGAAAGAGATATCATATGGGCTGTTCGGACATATGAACCAAGAGCAGAAGTAGAAAGTGTTTCTGTAAATCACGGGGACGAGAATACAGATGCAAATGAAATCACAATGAAAATTAATTTTATTATTCTAGGGGGCAAAGAATCCAACCCCAGAGATAGTATTCAATTAGAAATAGCAAGGGTTAGATAATATGGCAAACGACAATATAAATGTCCAATTGGGTTCTTTAGATTTTAATGGTATTAAAAATAGTATCATTAGACATTTAAAACAACAAAACACACTAAAAGATTACGATTATGATGGGTCTGCAATGCAGGTTCTTCTTGATGTTCTGGCATACAATACTCTATACTATGGTTTTTATTCAAACATGATTGCAAGTGAAATGTTTTTGGATACTGCCCAGAAGGAATCTTCCATAATATCATTGGTCAAACCTTTAGGTTATCTTGTACCTGGTGCGAAATCTGCTAGAGCGTTAGTGAAACTTAGACAAGCGGGTGGTGGCGGCGATGTGCCCTTGTATACAAAATTTAGCGGTCATAACGAGGGTGGAGTTTCTTATAATTTTTATACAATTGAAAACTATAGTTTAGATACAAATGGTGAGGCTGTGGTTCAAGTTGTTCAGGGTAAATCTTTAATAAAAGAACAACCGTTGTTGATTAATGAAAATACCCAGAAGGGATTTATTTTAGGGTTGGATGTAGATATCAGTACCATTCGTGTTGAAGTTTTAGATTCAGAAGGTGATGGTGTGTGGGAAGAATGGGGCAGAGCAAGTAATATTGAAAGTGGGTTGGATGATTCGAGTCATGTATATTGGCTTGAAAGAAGTGATTTGGGTTTCTTTGTTATTTTTGGTGGAAACTTAGAGAGCAGTTCGTCTGTTCAAATGGGTAGATCACTAAAACCAAATGATATTGTTCGGGTCAGTTATTTAAAAAGTGATGGCGAACGAGGAAATTCAATTGGTAATTTTCAAGTTAGCGGTTTCTCGGCAACTACAAATACTATCACATTATCATCTGGAGGATCAGATAAACCAGATTTAGAATCAATTAAATTCTTTGCACCCAAATGGTTTGCAGCACAAGATAGAGCAGTTACAGTAGAGGATTGTAGAGCATTACTAGCAAAAGAAGGATTTGTTAGTGATTCTCCCGATCCACACTCTAAGTTTAATGTGTGGGGAGGAGAGGAAATGGATCCCCCAAGGTATGGTAGGTTATTTGTTTCCTTGAGTGATACTACGGAAGAAGATCCCGTTGCTGCATCAAGAGCAATTGATATATTAGAACAAAAAACTTGTGTGACTATATTGCCCGAATTTATTGATGTTGGTCGTTTCGAGGTTGGTATTCTTGGTAGTTTATATTACGAACCCCTAGACACACCTCTCAGTGAAGATATTTTATTATCGAATGCAATCGGTGAAATTTTTAAAATACATTCAAGTGGATTTAATCGTAAGTATGACACGGGTGAAATAGCCAACCATATTAATTCCACTAACAAAGCATTCCGTGTAAACCCAAATGATTTAAGAATAATAATATCGAATGATGTTTCTGTTATTCAAAATAGACCTAAAGATATTAACTTCCGAACTAAATGCCGAAATTCCCTTTTATATTCAAGTGAGTTTATAGCGGCACCATCATATCATGGGGATATAGAAAATCCAGACAATAAAATATCACTACGAGTGTCCAATGGAAGCGGCAGTGTAAGGTTGGGCAAGCCAATTAATGCATATTACACATGGAACGGGTTAAATGTAAATCTCGGAAATGTTGGCTATTTTATACCACAAACCGGTAAAGTTGTGTTTACCAAATCCTTTGCGAGTGAAGGGTTTAGTTTATATGTTCAACCATCATCAGAAGGAACTCAATCATTTAGAGCAAAGGAAGAAATGTTCACCGAGACACGAATAGATCTTTCCATAGCAAGAAGAAACGTTAATTAGGATATATTAGATATAATGTTTTATTCGAGTATATTTTCAAATTCTAGGAACACGGGCGGAGGAAGCCGATCAGATCACTATCGTTTGCTTCTTCTTGGACAGGATATTCCAGAATTAGATGATGTTGTTAATAATGTCATTGACATAGAACATCTTTTTCCTTTATGGTTAAGAGAAAAAAGCAACGAAAATTCACCTTCTAATCATTTAATAAAATTTACCCAACATTATTATAATTGGTTATACAGCAAAAGTGGTTATGAATTATCAACGATTGATTTTAATCCAACAGGATTTCAGAAATTAATTGATATTAACGAAACTACAGTTCATTTTCTAGAAAGTTTTGCAAAAACGTATGCTGCTGGTTTTCCTGAAAATTTCATAGAAGACCTATCAGAAGGTGATGGGAGTTCAGGGAATGCTTTAGGTTTGAGAAAATTCATAACCGGTATTCGTCAATTCTTTTATCAAAAGAAAAGCAACGAAGAGGCGTATAGGTATTTCTTTGAAATGCTATATGGTGACCAGGTTGATGATAGTGGAGATCCAATTGATGTCGACGTAAATATGTACTATCCTAAAGTACATATGATGAGATTAAATGGTGGTCGGTTTGATGGATTCCCCATTGTGGATCCCGAGGGAGTAACTGGGGCGTATTCTGCTTTACATCATATGGGTGGAAGTTATTTGAATGGACCGTTTAAAATACAAGATAGTGATTGGTTTCAAGAGTATTCCTACGTTTTGTCTACAGGAGTTCCGTTGGTAGATGAGTCCACAGGACAACCAATATATACAGAATTATTAAAATCTTTATTACATCCGGCAGGATTAAAAATGTTTTTGGAGAAAACCCAAGAAGATTATGTTGCACCTGATGATTATGATGGTGGGTTTATTGTTGCTGAAACTCCGATTATAGGTAATTATTTACCATATAGATTGAACGATTATGAATCTCTTGCTCATTGCATTGGTTGTTCTGGTGCAACTTTGAGTTCACAATATCATTATGATGGCCCAACTGCAATGAGAAATGCGATAGCAGAAGGTAATTTGGGCGGTACTCATGGCTGGACGTATGGTGATGCATGGAATGCTGTAGGAAATGGTGGTATTACATTAGATTATCATATGCCAACGTATGCATATCCAAATTGGGCGGATGGTATATCAGGAGATCCAGAACAAAACATGTTTGGAAACATATATATTGGAGAATTTATGTATTTAATTCCCGGTAATGGAAGTCCAAACTTAGGCGTAACCGGGTGTACTGCATCGGATGACTTTAATGGTGGAGCATGTTGGATTTAAGGATAACATATGTCTGCAATAAATAAAAAAATTATATCTGAATCCATAAGGGATAGTTTACGATCTGAGGACTTGTCACTTGTTCTTGGAAAAACAAGCAAAACACCCACCCGTTCTGTAGACGACCAAGAAGAGTTGTTATCATCGTCATCTGCTGCATTTAAAATAGATGCAAGGGATGTATACGAAGCAATTAAAGTACCTAAAGGTCTTCGGGGTGGGTGTGTATGGAAAACAGGTTCTACAAAAAAGGTAGGAACATATACCTCCCAAACTCTAGGCAATTCTGATGAAAATAATTGGTCGTTGTTTTATGGGACGGGTCAACATGGGAATATCTTGTTTATTATTCTTTCTTTATCATCAAAGAATCGACGTGAATTGGAGTCAGATCCAGTTGTCATTAACGAAAAATTAACTGATGTGTCGGGTAACATCGCAACAACCCAAGATGGCAATATTATGTATTGTGCAGTTCAACAATTACCAGATGACTGGGTGACTAATAATAGAACACATTACATACCAATTTTTGATGTCAATACTTCCCTTAAAGAAAAAGAACAATATCATACAAGCAACAAATCTAATGCAACTGCAATATGCGGTGCTGGAAACGAACAGAGATGTGGTACATGTTGTTTGTACCATTCAACTGGTGTTTATGATTCAGTTGCGGGTGTAACGTTTTCTTCTGGTGATTTGTATAAATGCGTAGAAAGCAAATGTTATCAGTGCATTGAACTCGCAAATTCTTTGGGTATGAGATACGTATTTAACAAATGGCTTGGAGTAACTGGTCCAACCGGTGGAACTGGTGGTAGGTGTTTATCTTGCGATTCTACTAATTTTCCAGAGGATTGTGGTCCATGTCCTTGTAGTGTAGATTGGAACGAAATAAGTTATTATGAAAACATTCTTAATGATATGAATGTTTCATCTGAGTTGTCTCAGTGGAAAAATGCCCATTACGAAAAAAATGGCAACCTTAAATATGGTAGTGGTTCTGTGTCTAGGGTGTCGATTAGTCTTAGTGATATATCAAAAGATGATAGAAAAACTTCTTTGGGATGGAAAAATAGAGAGAAATTTGTTCCTTTTGCTGCTGATGTTTCATCTGGCGCAACGGAACCAGTTATTCATATATTAACATATAAAGATGGTAATGGTGACGAATATATTGACGGAATTGCACATCCATCAAATCACGGTAATGGACTTGGTGATATAAGAATAAACGAAGACACATGGTTAGAAATGTTCCCGAACATACCCATTAGCAATCTCCGCATTGATGTAATTCCCAACGGTGGTTTTGCTTCAAACTTAAACTCTATATTTGACACAGGATCGTTGTTGTCAATGACAATATCTAAGGATGATATTGAAAAATCTGGATCTATTCAAAAAGATTTCAATGTGGTAAGTATACAACGTCTCAAAGACAGCAACAACAACAATGCTTTATCTGGTTTAGGTCCAAGTCAAAAATGGAGTTTAAATATGGGCGTTGTTCTCACTGTACATAAAAAGTTATATACGTTTATCTTAGCGAGTGATTTGCCTGCGGCGGGTAAATATATAAATCCAACTACAAGTTCATATGCTAAAGGAAACCACAAGACAACAACAAAACAACTAAAAGTGTTAGCATCACAAATATTATCAAACACAACAGCAAAAATGGAAATATCAACTAGCAATCCAGATACAATTTTAGTGGGGGATGAATTTATTCATAGTGACACCACTTGGGTGGTAGAAGATATAAGTTCTTCTGTGTCTTATGGTGGAGTCAATATTGATAAAAGAAAATCAGATATTTTACATCTAGATAAAACTAATATAGATATAAGTAGCGCGAATGATCCAAATTATGCTTCATCGTTTAGATTTGACATATTCTGGGGCAAGGAAGCGTAAATTAGTTCGTAATTGTAAAAGGAAACCTTATGGCAGAATATAATATACAACCATTTTATAAAGGAGGCTCCCCTGGGTCGTTTCCTCTTTCTATGCCTCCATATAATAGCCGAGCAGAATCACAAGAATTAGTGTTTGATGGCGGTGAAGATATACCAAAAAATTATCAATTCCTTGCCTTCCGACCAGGATTTCCTTTACAAGCATCCGAACTTAACGAGATGCAAGAACATTTCCAAATGCAACTTACGCTTTCTATTACAATGATGCATAATTGGATAACCTCTGGTGTAAGCACATTGTGGGGATCATATGGTGGAAACAATCCTTCGGGCGAAGGAAGTGAAATAGTTCCAACTGATATTCCAGAAAATGGCATAGGAGTTGGTGGTATAGCACCAGACGGAACTTTAGGGGATCCTAATTATGCAATAAGTGGTCCTGGGTGGAGAGGTTCATGTCCTTTGCATCCATATTACACACCATATGCTATGCCTGTTGGTAATCCTGAAAATTCTTCTTCTGTTACTGCACAATTTATCGATGTTGGTAATCGTGTTCAGTTGAAATTTTGGCCAGGTTGGTGGTTAGTTGAACTTACAGATGAGTGGAATCCTGCTTCTAATCCTAATGGCGTTTCGGGTATAAGTGGAATGAAGCATTGGGCCTATCTTACGAGTTCGGACCCCACGCTTCCAGCATTTACCATAGATGTAACAGCAAATCCCAATGAAGGAGACATTGAGAAGGTTGTTGGTTTTAGAATCAATAGTGATTATTATTCTTGTGAACCTTGCGGTGGAGATCCATTATGCAATCAAGACTCTGAACTGGGAGATAATTCTGCTGGATTTGCAAATTCTGTTTCATGTGGTGCAAGCCGTTACGGAGTTGGTTTTCATTCTGTGGGGCAAGCATCTCCCAATTCTAGCGGTGTTTGGAACGACGATCAAATTAAACAAAGACAACGACTAAGTTTAGTGTGCAAAGTAAACCCACAAAAAGGTACTGTACGTTATATGAATAATTTATTAATAGGTCAAAGATGATTTATAAATATAACATAAAAGAAGAGAATAAATAATGGGATTCACAGAAGACAATTTGTATCAAATTTGGAACCTAACTTCATCTACATCATTTGCAGATTGGGTTAGTCATTACAACACTCTTGTTGTTGAAAAATTAAATCGAATGTCAGTGTACAATGGTGCATCTGGTGATGGTATTGTGTTTACTTTGGGAACTACCAATGCTAATGATCCACTGGGCGGTGCTACTTCTGGACCCGATTTATCTGCTGGTGTGTTCAGATGCTCTCTTGCAGATGTGATTCCAAAGGGAATTACATTTTCCGAAAATGTTACTGTTTCGGGAGATCTTAACGTTAGTGGTACTTTAAATTATGATTTAACTGGATCAGAACTATCTTCTATCAAAACATATATCCATAAGGGTGGATTTACTGCAACATCCGGTATGACTCTTGGGATGGCCGTTCGGGTTGGGTGTACAGGGCCCTCGCAGCCAAATTATCAATTCGCCAGAGCAGACAATGAACATTGGGCAGAAGTATGGGGCATAGTGTCTGGTGCTACTTGGCCAGTAGATGGATCACAAATTCCATCATCGCCATATACTTCTTCAAACACATATACCACTATCACAACACAGGGTAAAATACAAGGTGATTTTACCAGAGCATCCGATTTTGATGGAGGTTTAAGTGCTGGTTCTGTATACTTCCTCAGTACAGGTAATAGCGGTGGGTTTACTAGAGTTGAACCCACAATTGCTGGTCATGTCAGTAAACCACTACTTCTTGGTATCACTAGCGATGTTGGATATGTTTTACAATATAGAGGTCAACTTTTGCAAGGTTCTGGTACTGGTGGCACAGGTGGTATTGATAATAATAAATTTATTGTAAGCGTTGATGCATCGACAGATATTGTTCGTGGTGATGTGGTTGGATATTCCCCAAGCAGCATCTCCCCAGGTTCCTCAAGTTGGGTGAAATTAACCTCAGACAGTGATGATTTAGGAAGTGCAGTTGGTTTATGTGTTACTAGTCCGTTTGTATTGGATGGACTAACTTATATTCAACTTGTTGGGACTGGTTTTGTTAATGATATGCCAGCAAGTGATGGTAGTGGTATATTGTATGTGGGCTCAGATGGTAAATTAACATCTAATGGTTCGCAAGCACAAGCAAAACCATTTGCAATTGCATGGCCAGGTGGTGATGGTACTAATGGATTTATAATTAACCAAAGCCATAACGGCGGTGGTGGGGCCCAAGCGGCATCAGCAGGTGGTAATGGTAATCGTAATCCTATAAGTTGGGCATTCCGTTCAACTTCCAATGGTGGTACAACGTATGGACATGCGATGAATGATAATATTCTCATCAATGGTAACTTTGATGTTTGGCAAAGAGGAGTTGGTGTAGAAAAGCATGGAGCAACAGGCACGACTTATTTTGCAGATCGTTGGGTGAGGGTGGATGGTGTGTCTGGAGGAGGCGGAACCTCTGGTACTTATTCTATAACTAGAAATAGTTTTACCAACAACCAGACTGATGTGTTTGGTGAACCAACATATTACGCATCATTACAAAATAATGTTCATCCACGGGACGGTTTAGTGGGAGATTATGTTCATATTGAAAACCGAGTAGAAGATGTGAGAACATTACGAGGTGAAAACGCAACAATGTCATTTTGGGCAAAATGTGGTGTCACAGGTGCTACTATGGGTCTGTTAATCAACCAATATGATGGAACAAATACACATACAACACATCCTGCAAATGTGCAACTAGGAACATTGTGGAGCAAATATGAAGTTGCATTCCTTGTGCCAAATATTACAATTAGCCCCACCGGAAATAAAGATTATGTTGGGTTCGGGTTTGATACAACAGGACTCAATACCACATTAGATTTAGCGAAAGTTAAAGTGGAACGTGGGTTGGTTGCAACAACAAACCCAAAAACTATGGTCAACGATGAATTGAAACTTTGTAGTCGGTATTATCAAAGAAGTTACAGAGAAGATCAAGGTACTCATACAACGACCATGTTAGACCCACAAACTCCCGACACTAATGTAATTGATTTTCATATCACCCCAAGTAAAGATCACTACCATAATTTCCCAGTCATAATGAGAGGCAATCCTACAATTACTTTATATTCGCCAAAAACTGGCATGACTGGTGATGCGTTCAACAGAACATCGGGAAGAGATTTGAGAAAATCTTCTGGTACAAAAGGATACAATAATCTTGCAAGAGTTGCACCTTCTGGTTCAACTACAATAACAGCAGAATATATAACTAAAGACGGCATTTACCTATATGTTCCAACAGGAACAGTAATGTACGATAATGTTTCTGTTCATTACGTTGCAGATGCAGACCTAGATGATAATATGCCAAACACATAAACGGAGCGACCAATAAATGCCAAGTTGTAACAGCGGTAATAGTTCAAACCTAAGCGGAAACATGAATGTCAATAGCATCACACATAGTGGTGCAAGATTGCTTATGACTATCCCTTTGTCTGGTTTTTCTGGTGGCGTTGCTGGAGAATGTCCTGAAACGTGCCACGGAATTACTGCGGGTGATGCTATTCGCTATAATCCACTACCATATGACGTACTCACGGAACCAAGTGGGGGCAAATATACAAAAGCATCCGGTGATGTTGCACAACATTCGGAAGTTGTAGGTATTGTAGAAACGGTTGATGTGTCTAACGATTCTGTTAGTGTTATTATAGCAGGTCAAATTAAATATCCATCTAGTAGACTTATTAGTGCGACACACGTTGATCCTGATATGGGACTCGCTACTATTACAGGAGCAAGTGGTGGTAATGATATCTACTTCCTGAGCGAAGTGACGGCAGGTAGATTACAAAATCTTGCACCAAAAACACCTGGCACGATTGCAAAACCAATTTTTCAAGTTGCACCTGATGGGGATTATACGGGCCAAGTAGTAAATTACATTGGTTATCAGATTGGCGGAAATGTTGTGGGAGAAGAAACCTTTTCTGAACCTGCTGGGTCACATGTAAATCAACTTCTTTTTGGTAATGACAACGGCTCTTCTTTAACACAAGACGGGTGGTTCAATGCAACCATAAAACATTGGTTCCCTTTACATATCGAAGATTTAGAATATGCTGGCCTTTTATACAACAAAACATTTAAAGCATTTGGTATAGTCGCTGGTGCTAGGTATAAGGTAACTCTCTCTAGTGCTATTGATTCTGCACTTTCTACCATCATAAACAAACAAGCAACACAAAAGAATGGCTCAAAAACTATTATAGGTAAATACACCGTTGTTGATGTAGATAAACCTAACAGTGTTTTGTGGTTGGAGGGAGCATACGAATTAGACAACAGTAAAAAAATTCACATTGGTACATTGTCATATACAATAGCAAGTTCAACTATTACTGCATTTGCAAACCCAATAGCACTCTTGGCGGGTGCAACACGGAGCCAGTCCTTCACAGACATAAACGGCAATCCACTGAATGTTCGTGAAGTTGCGTTTTTAAAAATGCCAGGTGACCGTCAAGGTCTTGCTGTGACTCTAGTTCCCCATGCGAGGTTTGACAGTATAACAGTTACAAATCAGGTTAATATTGAAAATTCTTCGTATAAAATTACAGATCTAACACAAACTGTTAAGGAGATTGCTGATGCAGTGGCAGGACTAAAGATTAAAATAGATAATACTCCTACTTCTTCTGGAGATAATGTCTTCCAAACAAGAATTGATCCAAAATGATTGGGAATGTAAATGGCAGTTATTCTTGGTAGTAGTTATTTTAGACCAATAGGGACAATAAAAGGTACTGGCCCGACCGGGCCAACTGGGCCAACTGGGCCGACTGGGGCGACTGGATGGGGAGCAACAGGTCCAACTGGACACACTGGTGCCAGCATAACCGATATTTATATAATTGGAGATAAACTCCATACCATATTTACATTGCGGGATGGAGTCACTTTTGGTCATACAACATCAACTAAAATCCAAGGACCAACGGGTGCGAGTTATATAGCAATTGATGGTGGTAATACAGGATTTGTTGGTCTTGGTGGTGCTACTGTATACAAAGATAATATAACAGGAGAAGCAAACGATACAATCACCATCAAGTCCATAGAAGTTGAGGGTGATGATATAAGTTTAATTCAAGATGAATCTCTTGATACTATTAACATTCATTTTGAAAGAGTTGTTACTGGTTATGCAAATATTGCTTCTGGTACTACAGGTCAACTTGTTGGGTTCAAAAAACCCAGTGGTGGTGATTTAGAATTATATGGAATTACCGGCGCAACTTACGATACTGCTGTAAATTCTCCTGATATAAAAATAAAAAGTTTTAAAGAGTTGTCCAAATATTTTGAAGTATCCGACTCAGACACATCAAAGGATTTTTATAATCTGAACAGTAACGGAGAACCAGAATATTTATTCTATGGATCAATTAATCCCAATAATAATAAAACATTTGTTCTTGATATGAACCAACTGGGTTCAATTGCAGATGACGACAAAAGAGTTTTGGTAGAAGTACAAGGTGCTACATTTGGATATACTGGAAATGCTGGACATGATGTAAAAACCTTAAGCAAAGCATTCAGTCTTATTACCCACGGTGCTACCAATTCTGAGCAGGTAAATTATAGATTTAGAAATGTAATTTGGCCGTATGACCGTGAGCCTTGTTTTAGTGGTGGAACGGATATATTTAATTTTTATTGGTTGCCTTGCGAAAAGAGAGCAACCGACCCGGAAAACCCAGATACATTTGATGTTTGTCCTGATGGAGTTTCATGGCACGGCTCTGTTGCTCAATGGAAATCTGAAGATACAAATATGTTGTACGCTGATCCGTTCTGGTGTAACGAACATCTAGGCGAACCAGCAAATTATAGAAGTGGCGTAGTCGACTATCCTCAGATTCATATATCTTCAACTGGAAAGACAGGATCAACAGGTGGTTGTTGTATGGGTGATGGAAAATGTATTCATACAACATCATCATTGTGTCGTGGTTATTTTATGGGATCGGGATCAACGTGTGGTTCTACAGGCAATACAGGTTCTTGTTACAATGAGGGTCCATGTTGCGTTTATTATGAGACAGATAATAATGTTAAATGTTTTGATGGCTTATCAATAAATGAATGTCTAGATCTTGGAAACATGCTAAATATTAGATCATATTTTGGTGGTGTTAACTTAGATTGCTCTGATGTTTATTATGATGAAATTTCAAATGAAATTGGCGCATGTTGCGATGGATTTGGTGGTTGCGAATATACAAACAAAACAGATTGTTTAAGTGTTGGTAGATATTTCTTAGGTATAGGTTCATCTTGTAAATTAAAAGACGGAATTGAAGTCTGTTCGGGTGGAACGGGTGCGTGTTGCACTTCTGATGATTGTATTGATGGTTATCCAGGATGGCACTGTGTAGATGAAGGTAAGATATACGCTGGTCACAATACATCTTGTTTAGATATTAATTGTAACTCCCGAAGAGGTGCGAAGAAATCTAACATAACATCCTTAAATTTACAACCTGGTGATATTTTTGGTGGTGGGATGGTTGTTGGAATGTACCGACCATTAGGATCTGTTTTACATGGTAATAAGAATTTTAGTGGCAGTAAAAAATCCCGCTGGCAAGACCTAATGATGGGTGCTACTGGATCAACATCTGATTTGGTAGGATATACTTCTGATTCTTATTACTCATCATATGATTATCATGGTTATGGATTCTCGGCAGATCGTGGTTGTTCTGAATACCGTTTGTTAGACAACCTTTCAAATGATAGTCTTCCTGATGCGTATTATATAATAACATCACTTTCTCCCATTGCAATAACGGGTGATAGGGAAGTTGTAAATTTAAATGATTATCCAGGTGCTACTCAAGAATTTTATTGGGGCAATAGAGGCAGTTCTTGGGGTCCAGTCTATAACAAAAATACAAATCGTTTTGATGATTTAAATTCATCGTATAGTAGAATGTTCAATCTTTCTGAGGGTTATTGGTATATACAAGGAATAACAGGTTCGGTTGGGAATATTCCACTTTATACTTTCTCTTCATGTAAGACTTCAAGACGACTTGGTGATAGTCATATTGAAAAAATATTAACGAAACCCGCACAATCTGCTCATGGTTTGTGGCACCGCAATTGGGGAATTCATAATAATATTAGAGCCATAAGTGCTGATAATGCTTTATCACAGGGATATGGTATGACCGGAGCATTCACATCGGATCAGTTTGGTCCAGGACTAACTGCTTCTTACCTTTCTGCTTTTCGTGCTACAAGATTGCTTTCAGATAATCTTTCTTGCACAGGAGGGACAGCAGGTAGCACTGGGGGGAATATTCCACAATTATCGCAATGGTTTATTCCAAGTCATGACGAAATGTCATTTATAGCAGCAAATTGTTTGGTAGGTTCACCATATAACTTCAATTTAAATTCACGTTTGTTAGCACACGATGAGGGAGTTCCTTTTGATGGTTGGTATTGGACTTCAACTGGTGCATTTGATGATAACAAGGGATTTTCCGCTGGTGTCGGTGAAGGTATCATAAATATTAATGAAACCGGAACTACTGCTGATCCGGGTACATTAGCATGGGCAATGAATTTTGATATAAACGGAAATCCCAATGACTTTACGTTTGGCAAGAAAAACAGAACTCATCAAAAATATAAAGTTCGTCCTATAAGAATCATTCGGAGTGATGGTTTATATGGAACCGGAGGACATGAAAACGAAATACTTTGGAGACTTCCAAGATTTTTACGAGATTCAGATAGTGGAATAAACCAAAATTAATAGGAAACCATATATAATAAATGTTAGAAATACACGGATCAAGTAGAATACCAGAAACCAGAGGCGCACTCGGCTATCAAGGAAATACCGGGGCTATTGGTCCTATTGGTCCCACTGGTCCTACTGGCTCAACTGGCTCAACTGGTCCAACTGGTCCAACTGGTGATTACATAACTGATATTTCTCTGTTTGGTCATTGTTTTCCAACGCCGCCGTTAGAGGGATCTAATCAGCCTGGCTGCGCCTGGCGAATGGGTAAATATGGAATGTCGGAAGCCGGTGATTATAAAATTTTTGGTGATCCGAGATATAATTCAGGTGCTGGTAGAGTACGGGTATACAAAAAAGGAAATACGGGAGGTGGTGCTGGTTGGTCGTTGGATGTGGATTTGTCGCCCACTGGTGTTGGTCCCCATTGGCAGACAGGTCGAGATACAGATATTGCCATTTTTGATAATGGGGATGTTGTGGTTGTTGCCGGTGCAATGGGAGCAGAAGTTGATGGTGATGCAACCGGTGCTGTATATGTGTGGAAAAGAGATTATTCTACAGAAGTGTGGTCACAGGTACAAGAAATAGAGGCCCCTGGTGTTGAAAGCACTTGGAGAAGAGTAGGAATGGGTTCATGTTTAGTTGATGCTAAAACAAACTCTCTTTTCTTTTCAAAGCCATGGTCGGGTGGGAGCGACCCACAATCAGCATTCATTTGGCATTTTACCACATCCGATAATGGAACTACTTGGGCTGAAGATACTGATTGGACTGCTAAAACATTAGATGATATAAGAGGATGGAATATTTATTCTGGAGAACCCGGCGGGTTCTCCACAAGCAGCATCAATGAAAATAGAATGATATTGGCATCACATTATGATGATACTTATCGGGGGGGAATTACAATATATGAATATGAAAACGAAACATGGGAAAGGAAATATTATGAGCAGGGGGACTGCACCTATCCACATGTAAATTGTAATATGCAATGGTACAAGCCTTCTCTTGGTTTAGGTTCTTCCATTCACAATAACATTGCCGTTGCTGGTGCGCCACAGATAAGATACGACAAAGAAGGCGATAGTTATAATGGTGCAGTTTGGGTTTATAGAAAAAACTTGGCGGGTGCGTGGTATAACTCTCAAATTATAACCAACCCATTTCCAGAAACGGGTGCAAATTTTGGACATGGCGTTGATGTGTGGAATGATACTATTGTGATTGGTGCGCCTGGTGCTGGTAGCAATAATAATTCCACGGACGGATCACCCGGGCGAGTTTACATATACAAAGAAACAGGTTTTGATTCAAATGTTGGGGGGGCGGGTACGGATCCGTACGATGCGCCTGTTTTTGTTTTAGAACACACCATTTTACCAATAAGAGAATATGTTAGAATAGATGATGATGGTGGTCTTAATGGTAGTGGTCTTGGGGCTACGGTTGTATATCAAGGACAAGATATTAGTGTAGGATGTTTTGCGGGCTTTACGGCAAATAGTCGAGGATCTTGTCATATTTTATCCAAAGATTATTTAAATTTCAGTATATCAGAACATGATGCACTTCGGGGACGGGGCCCGGGCACCGGTTATGACAACGCCACATTACAATATTCAATAGGTGTTAGTGGTGCAAGGGGTGCAACTGGTGAGGATTTCAATCCAATTTATAACATTATTAATGCTAGTGAGAGTTTAGATCATGGTAGATTATTTAAAGAAAGAAATGGACCGACTGCACATTTCAGATCATTAACTGTCAGTGGTCGGTCCATATCAATAAATTCATCCAATGACGACTGTACTATTCAGTTTAGTGGATTGTCAGGTGGACCCGCAGGTAGTGGTATTATTGGCAACACAGGAGAATTGTTGTATTTATTTTCTGGTAGTTCTGCTGAAGGCGCATTGAATACGAATTGGGATGGTAGAAGACTTGTTGCAAGGTTGGAAAATTACCGAGAATCATTAGATGGTAATAATTCTTTATATACACCAGAAAACACAATTGATGCAGTTGATGCAGAGTTTCTTGAAGGGTCATCTGTTCCTTTTACTAGTATTAGTAATTTGGATGATAAGAAAATCATTAAAAGTGGTTTACATATGGGCAGCACATCAGATAATGATGGCAATTCTGCTGATGTTATTCATAGATTTTCTAATATTGTTTTTGATGAATCATATAACTCCCCAAGCATTTTAGGTTCGTGTTGTTTGTGTACAGGTCGTCCAGGAGATCCTACTTATACCCAACCAGCCTGTTTAGACTATACTACAGAGGCATATTGTGAAGCAATCGGTGGTTTGTTTGATGTTTCAGCATGTGTAGAAAGACCGGAAGGACCATATTGCTATAGTGAGGGGTCATGTTGTGTGAATGGGGGTTGTATAGAAACAACTTCTGAAAATTGTTTAAAGTTTGGTGGATTCTTTATTGACACAAAAACTTGTGACGAAGTAGAATATATTCTTGGTGGGTGTCCTGAACCATGTGAAGATAGGGCAGCATGTTGTATTGACAATGTGTGTTATAAATTCACGGAAGAAGAATGTTCTTTTAGTTCAAATAGCACATTCCATCCAGATGAAACTTGTGATTCGTTTAATTGTTGTTTGGGTAGTCAAATGGGTGGGTGTTGCGTAAATGAAATATGTTATGAAACTACACCACTAATATGCAGCAAAATGAGATCGGATAATGGTTCACCCGGAGTTTTCTGGGGCGTAGGTTCTAGTTGTGGTGGTCCCAAGAGAAATACCACAGCATATGCGCCGTATGAATGTTTGAAGGATGATGGGACAATAAGCGAACCATTAGATGAAAGTGGAAATTGTACAGATGGTAGTCCTCCACCATGCACAGAGGCGTGTCCTGGTTGGACACAACATAGACCAGAAGTTTTATCATGCAATGATGGAAATGAGTGTGCATGTCCTGGTAATAATTGCCCGTGTCAAGTTGGAAGTTGTCAGGGGAGTGGAGAAACCCAATCGTCAGGAACTATGATATTGGCAGATACTAGTTGTTGGGAATGTTGTTGTGAGGGCACTCCACCTGACATAGATTTCTTGCAAGGAGCATGCTGCTCTTCTGATGGCAGTGGAGATTGCACAGATACAGATTTGTTTTCTTGTTCATTGGACGATGGTATTTTTATGGAAAGTCAATTGTGTGACAATATAGATTGTTCATTTGGAGCATGTTGCAATGATTATAGAGGAACCTGTGCAGAAGATGTAATCGGTATTGTGTGCGAGGGGCCCAATCTAACGTGGCATGGTACAGACTCAACGTGTAATTCGATCATGTATCTGGATGAAATTAACCATGCGGTCACGTCAAGAATTCTTGATGGTCGTATTGATCCTACTGGTAGTATTCATAATTCGTTTAATCCTGGATTTATGCAACACCGAGATTGGCCGGGGTTCTTGGGCGATAAATGGGCGTATCATTGCAACTATAATGTTACATGCACAGATGAATGTCAGGTTGGACCATGCGTGAAGGGCCAGCCCTTGGCTGGGGGTGATGAGAGGAAACAGGGATGCGATCATTGTCAGGGCTGTTACATTGACAGTGGTTGGTTTAAGTGGCCAAGTATGCATGGTTTATACACTGGTAATATTGATTATGATTGTACATCATGCACAAAAAGAGGCAGATGTTGTATGGGTCCAATGTATTGGGGAGATTGGCTATTCCTTATTCGCATAAACAACACAGGTGATTGTGAAGATTGTGGCAGCAATGGGGGGCCCATGACAGCAGCGGAGCGCATAGCGGAATGGCTTGCAGGGTTAAATTTAGGAACGTCAGTTGTAGATTCTTGCGAATTTACACATGCAGCATGTGACGCTCATATGGGATATTTTGAACCGATTGACACCAATCTAAATGGCCCAGATGCTCCCGCTGCGCCTGCGGCCGCAGGCGCAGGGGGTTTTGGATGTTGTGGACAGGACTGTGGTGAATATGATCCTACATGGGCAGATCAATGTGATCTTGATTATATTGTTTGTTGCACACAAGGTGGTGATGGTGTAGTTGACACATATTTGAATGAAGACACGGGCGATATAGAACCCATTACATCATGGGAACAATGTCTGAATTATGATCTTGAGACTAGTGGAAAATTGGGCATTCCGTTGTCACCTAGATTCAAAACTATAGAGGAAGTGCCAGATCACATTAAAGAAAATTTAGGTTGTGGTTTAAACGCTTGGGGTGCTTGTTGTGGGTGTGTTTATAATCCATATAACGGACAATATTACCCACAATGTGTAATGACAGAGGGTCCAGGTCAATGTCACAGTTTATTTGGCGGACAGTGGGCTGGAACTAACACAATGTGTATGCATAATAGTCTATGTCAAGGTAATGGCATTCCTCACGGTGGGAACATAGGTGGTTGGACGTGCCATGAATGTCAAGGAAACACTGTTGATTGTGGTTCAATTTATGGTGGGGGAGGAGGGCCAGATGACCCATCAGGTGAGGATCCTACCATCATCATCATCGATGACGGTGTGTATGATGATTGTCAACCTCCAGGCTGTGGTTGTTGCCCAGACTGTTTTGGTTGCGGGGGTGATCCTGGGCCGATTGGTGGGCATGATGGACCCGATACGCCCGGCGGCGGTGGTGGTGGTTACGGGGGCGGCCCGGATATTGGTGAGGGCGACTGGGAATGGCTCGAGTACGAGTGCGCGGGTGGTACTGATGGAAATTGCAATGTGTGGAGGGGAGAGACTACCCATGGTGAGTTTGATGTTGGCGAAGATCCACACGACGAAGGCGGGGGTGGCATGGGACAAGGGTGTGTAGAACCTATAGAGATGGAATGTGTGGGTTGTTCAGTCCCAGAGACGGGTTGTGTGGATATGTGGGGAGGCGAACATACTGGTGGCTGCGATGGCTGCGGTGGCGGCGATGACTGGGATCCTTGTTTGACCTGTGACCCAGATATTTGAACGAATAAAATATAGATATATAAATATATGTCACATAACATATGTTTATTTTAGGGAATTAAATTATGCCAGTAATCGGAAGCAGTTCAATAGGGGTAGGACCGGTCGTAATTGGACCAAAAGGTAATACTGGTAATACCGGTTCTATTGGTCCTATGGGCGCAACCATTGGAAGCACAGGTCCAACAGGTCCGACAGGTAATACTGGGACGTATGTTGTTTCTGGTGAAACTGATTTTGAATCTTTATATATTACACTCTCTGATGGTAGAGAACTAAAAATAAATGGGTTAGTGGGACCAACTGGATTCATTGGAAATGCTCATGGTAAAACTCTTGGCAATGGAGTTGATGTATTTAAAGAAGTTACCAATGGCACTACTTTTTGGTTTAAGGGAATTTCCGCAGATGGTTCTCTTTCAGTAGTAGAATCCGATAACACAATTATTATAAAGAGTTTGTCAAGTTATTTTGATGGTGTTATATCGGGTGCTTCCGATGGACGATATGCTTATCTACAACAAAGTAATCAAGTAAGTGCAACAGGACTTACATTTGATGATGGTACTATGATATTTGGTCCAGGATATACTGGAAATCAATTTTCCCTTGATCTAGAAGACAAAATAATCAAAATATCTTCCATAGAAAGAGAAGAAGTTGTTGGTGTGTATGGTCAACTGTGTGATGAAAACCCATCTTCATGTGTTGGCAGGCTTCCAGGAGATGGAATTCAACTGGCAGTAACAGCAGGTTCTGTTCTTGATATACAATGTCCGATTGGTATTTCTGGTTTTACAGGAGATTTCAGAAATAACGAATTATTTAACTTTACAATTATTCTCCGAAATAACGATATTTGGAAATTTCCAAGTAATGTTAAAATTGACGAGAGGTACTTTTCTTGTGGTGCTGATATCATCAATATTATGTCAGATGATGCTGGGGAAAACTGGAACGCATCAATAACTGTGCGAGGATATGGCACAAAAGAATGTACTAGTATGGTTGGACTTGGTTCGTGTTGTTATAGGGATGAGGGTGGAGTACTAGGGTGTAGAGATTTTACAACACAGGAAGAATGCGAAGAATATAATGATTCATATTGGAACCCATTATCATCGTGTCGAGATAGTTGTGGTATTGATGCTGAAGGAATTTGTTGTAGTGCTGGAGGTAATTGGGGATTGTTTTCTGGGAATGGAGTCTGTATAGAACAGATTAAACCACTAGAATGTAATTATTTCTTTGGTAATTTCTATGAAACCTTCAATTATATTGAACGAGATCCATTAAATTTAGATTTCAGAATGGTTCCATTGGATAACCCAATACCAATCAGCACTTGTGATGGTTATCTTCCTTGTAGTGCATTTGAATTATATGATGATGATCCTAGATGTTTTGCTGGTGCGGGAAATTTATTAGCCACAAATATACCAAACGATATATGTTCTTCTCCTTGTGAATGTTTTGCATGCTGTAAAAATGGTTCATGTATTGGTGATTCTAGTGGAAATGGAGTAGGATCATTGTCCCCAGCAGTGTGTAGATATGTTTATGGTGGCACACCTATTGATATAAGCAACGATCCAGAAAATTATCCATGTGCTAATTGTGGTAATGTTGAATGTTGTGGTGCTGGATTATATTATGGTGCATGTTGTTACCCAGAGCGCACAGATGCAGAAACTGGAGAAGTTACTCTCGCTCACTGTGACTATACAGATCATGTCACATGTTCTGTTGGTCGCGTTAATGATAGCACTCGTATGGGTGGTGGAATCTTTATGGGACCAGAAACAGAATGCGGTATAGGATATGGAGATTCTGGAATATGTTGTTTCCTTGAAACCACATACGGTGCATGTTGTATTGATGGATCGTGTCAAACAGAAACGGCACGAGAATGTTCAAATGCTGGTGGTTTATTCTGGGGAACAGGCGTTAGTTGCCAAGATGACACAGTTTCTTGTGATACAGCACAAGAGTTGGGCGCATGTTGTATTTATTGGGGCAAACCGGCCGATTGGGTTTGTATAATGAAAACTCAATCTGGTTGTTCTGAGGTGGGAGGTGGATGGCAGGGAATGGGAACTTCTTGTGGGACTGACATGATATGTGAGAATTCCCCAATTGGAGCATGTTGTTATGAGAAATCACCTGGTGTGTGGGACTGTGAAGACAAACGCGAAGATATGTGCATAGAAATGGGCGGATCTTGGTACGGTAGTGATTCAGATTGTGCTTCTGAAATTTGTGAAGTTCCTCC
>Ga0209434_1000162_pt1 | contig 35576 bp, 43 predicted proteins | sample ETNvirnome_2_300_FD_184068 | JGI IMG/M metagenome (GOLD analysis project Ga0209434, IMG submission 184068) | Marine viral communities from the Pacific Ocean - ETNP_2_300 (SPAdes) (version 2) | ecosystem: Environmental > Aquatic > Marine > Oceanic | place: Pacific Ocean | collected 2013-06-22 | reverse complement strand
TCCTCCTTATGCTATTGGAACAGTTCAGAATGCTATCGATTGGACTAACGGGCAGTCTGATACTAGAACTGCTGCAATCAATAGTAATTACGCTGCTGTCTACTGGCCGTGGGTTCAGACTTTCAGCGTGCATGATGGTAAGGATAGATGGTATGATCCTGGAATTTATGGAATCCGTCAAATGGTTCACACTGATGCGGTGGCAGACCCGTGGTTTGCTCCTGCTGGATTCATTAGAGGGCGTTTAACGAAGCCTACTGATGTTGAAGTGAAGCTAAACCAAGGTGACAGGGATTCACTGTATGGTGGTGGAAACGTTCTAAACGGTATCGTGAACTTTGTAAGACAGGGGATCACGATCTTTGGACAGAGAACTACACAAAGAAACCCAACAGCACTAGATAGAATTAATGTTAGAAGACTTCTTATTCAGGTAAGAAAGGTTATCCTAGCAGCAACAAGACAGTTCGTATTCGAGCCTAATGATGAATTCACTTGGGCAGCTATTGCGGGTGTTTTGAACCCATTCCTAGATGACATTAAACGAAGGAGAGGTATTGTAGATTTCAATGTTGTATGCGACGAGACTACGAATACTCCTGCCCGTGTTGATAGGAATGAGTTGTGGTGTAAGGTTCTTTTGAAGCCAACCAAGACTGCTGAAATCCTTATATTCGAGGTCAACTTAACAAATCAAAGTGCTCAATTAGGAGGCTAATAAACTAAATGGCATCTCTATTTTATAAAAATGATTTTCGTAAAACCCAGCCCAGTGCGAAGGGGCTACCAGTTATCTCTAGGGATCTGGATTCTGTAAGAGCTTATCAGTTCGAAGTAGAGTTCCAGGGTAGGGGTGTGGACGAAAGAACGTATCGTCTAGCGGCTAAGCAAGTTAGTCCAGCAGGATTCACTGTAGATGATATTGAAGCTCACAGGGTCAATGATAAGGTTTTCTATCCAGGAAAGCCTAGCCCTGAGGAGATTACTGTTACGTTTGATAACCTAATTAGTAATGATGTATCTAAGAAATTGTTTGAGTGGTTTAAGGGAACTTATGATCCTAAGTCTGGATTCCTCGGTGATTCCAAACTCAAGATTAATATGATGTCAATCCTACAGTTGAACCACGATCTAACCCTGCATTCAGAGACTCAGTATTATGGAGTATATCCAAAGTCCTACAAGCCTGCTGAATGGAATTACTCAACTAACGAGTTTCATACTATCGAAGTAACTTTCCGTTACGATTTCATGGATCAAACTGCTAAGAACCGAACTGGTCTTACTTAGGAATAATTTAGTAGTGAAATTCCTATATGCGAATGCTTCCAAATACTAGTAGTAAACCCTAATCAGAAGCACTATGATATATAAGAATGAAAATCTTTTATCAACTGCTTGAAAGCTATGATCTTATTAGGAAAAGAAAATTTAGGATCATAAAGGAAGAGGCTTCCCCAGAAGCTCTAAACAAGGCTACTATAGCACAGAATCAAGCAGCCAACGGATCTTACGGAGATCCCGTTAGAACTGTTGGGGCGAGTAAGAACGGTATTCCTGTTGATGTATACACTAGCGAGCAAGGTCGTGCAATGTATATGATTAACAGAGGCAGTAATAAGGATATCGCATCCTATTGGGATCAATTCGTTAGTTTCTTTGAGGAGGGTGGGGGTAAGAAAGCAGCGGATACTACTAAGCCCGTGCTTGACCCGATCATCGCCAATCCAGCGGGTAAAGCATTTGCAGAAAGTGAAGCTCATGCTTTCAAAGGTCTTGAGGAATTAGCCCTCGAAATTGATAAGGAGGCGAACAGTCTCTGGGACGCTCTTGAAGAGTTACTAGAGACTCCTGAAGAGATGATTAAATGGCTCGACAGTCGAAATATTGGAAAGCCTGACAGTGATCTAGAGTTGCGTAAGAGGAAATTTCTAAGCTTTTTTACAGGAACAACTTCCCAATCTCTTGAGAAAAAATTCTCTAACTCTAAAACAATAATTTTAGATAACAATCTATTAAGGGGTGTTGAGGATGTTGATACTTCCTTAATTACGGAAGTCACTAAATCTGTTATAGAATTCATGAAACTCCTCGGACAAAAGGATAAGACTGCGATAGATGAACTTCAACTAGCTGGGTACATATTTATAGATCCTAAAAAGAAGCATGTTTCATTTAGATCAAGGGCTGATGTCGATACGGGTCTAATAATAAATGACGATACAGGATTTTTAAAAGAGTTGTTTAAAACCCTATCCCCAGATTCTGATTGGGCGGCAATGCCAATCACCCTCCCAAGAGGAGATGATCCTTCATTCCGTGGGTCAAATATGGAACAGGTCTTAGAAGGTCTGTCCCTGCTTTATTTGTGTGCGGAACAGAAAGATAAAGGGAACCTGTCTGACGCCCAAATTAAGACCCTTTGTGCGGAGGGTCAAGCCCAACTAAAGTCATTCCAGGGTGAACGAGAGAAAATTATTCAGCATCAAGGGAGTTGGGCTAAGTTACTCCATGATAAAGGAGCGTGGCTACCAAAGGATGAGAATGTTCTGGAAGATATGCTTCGGATCTACTCGAAAGCAGAATTCGAAGATATTTTTAAGGCTATGATAAGGGCATCAAAAGATACTCTGACTATTCGTAGATCAGACCTAATTGTTCAAGTTGCCAGCACTAAAGGTGCAGGCCTAAAAGACGATACTAGAGAAATATATATTGGAGAGGATGGTTGCAAAAGAGCAATAGAAGGTGCTAACCGGCAAGGATTAGCGAACTTTGAGCCAACTAAAATGGTAATTGAACTAGCTTTAGCTAAAAATCCAAACATGCTTAAAGCAGTTATCGACAGTAAATTAGCGAAAAAAGGCGACAACGTTTGTTTGGGTACAGTAAGTCTTAAGAATTATTTATCCCTTGATAAAAGGTATCCTAAGTTTGGGGAAAATTCATCGAATAGAACGGGAGAGTTTCTGGCTGGGTTGGCTGAGGGTGTGTGGTCAACGAAAGATACTCCTGATTCCGGTAGAATAACGAAATTTGGTAATATGATATTCGACAAGCTAAAGATAACAGGGGACACTAACAAGGCGCAATGGTGGAAAGATGCTAATGATTACCAAAAAGAAATACAAAATATTGTGTCCGATGTCGAAGCGTTGGGGACCAACATGCTCGCTGTAGATCAGGCTGGTGATGAAGGTGTAAAAACTAATCCTTTACAAACTACTATTCAAGGACTTGTAAAGAGCCTCAAGAAGAATCACTCTCTACCCGAGCAGTTTGACCTAGAGAGTAATGTAGGAAAAGCCTTAGCAGCCCTAGGGAACAGTGACCTAACAGATACATCACGCAAAGATTTTCCGCAACTGGTGACTAAGGATAAAAAGGCATTAGCAAACTATCTTATCAATGCCAAAAAGGCTCATGATTTAAAAAAGGAACAGGGGAACAAAGTAAAGGGTCCTGCTACTAAACACTTAATTTCAGAAATGTGGTTGATAGGGGGATCTGATAATAATTTCACAATATTTGACACTAGAGGATTATTAGATCAGGAAATGCATTCAGCATATCAAAACGGTTACCTTACTGAAGCACTAGAAGGAGCTTGGAACGGAACCTGGAACATTGAGCCCAAGGGAAGTACCGTGTCTATAGTAGATCCTAAGAGGACTAATGTTAAGCTAAGACTTTCTAGTTCAAATAGATCCGGTGAAGGTTTTCTTAGTAATGTAATAAAGGAAGTCAATATGACAGCAGAATTTGCGAGAGCCTCAGCTAGTAAACCTCTGAAGGGGGCTTCTGCATGGCAAGAGGCTATGGATAGGTTCGTTGGAGCACAACAAAAGCTATTAGAGGACCTTCTAGCTAGGTTTGCGTAAAGAAGTAGTTATCATTGATACTTAGTAGTTCTTCTAGAGGACATATACAATACTCTTTCCATATAAGCTTGTTCTCTATATTAGTTGTGTAAGTATTAGTTCTTACTATTACTATTGTTACTGATCTATCCTGTTTGAATATTATCATAGGCTCTCGATCAGCGGATTTCGCGTCTTTCCCAGCCTGCTCAATAAACTTTTGTAGATTACTGTTGGGCTTGAAAAAGCTAGACAAATTCTCTTTATTGTATCCTTTCTTGCATTCAATTGTAAATCTAAACATTTGAGGAGTAATTAAGTCTCCATGCAATTTCATATGTTCAGGGAGGCGGTGAGTCGAGGCAAATGCCCCTGACCCAGGACTGCGACAAAAATCTTGGGTGTTGAATCTATCATTGAGTAGGCTCGCTATCTTGCGCTCGAATGTGTTGCCCTTGTTTCGACTGTTGAGCCTTTTGGACTTGGTCGGACCTTTTATTTTTGATATGTTGGCTTTGTCTTTCATATGCTTACCTATAATGGATTATAGCGATGACCGCAGAAACAGTTTTAGAATCTGAAAATTCTATCCAATTCGACGTTCGGGATTGGGAGATTAGGATTGAAAATACAAAGAGGAAAAATAGAGTGAAACTAACGTTCAAACTAAGTAAGGAAGAGAGTGCAGGATTTGAAGCTTTTATGACTACAGTAAAACCTGACAAACTCTCAAAAGAAGATTTTGTAAAGGTAATTTTCTTCAATGGAGTCGAAGCTCTTAATAAGGAATTCACAGAGGTTGCTAAGAAATATGCAGAGGAACAGGCGGGCGCACTAGCACTCGACGGTATCGATCCGACAGAAGTGTTGGAGACTGTGACGGGAGTGGAAGAGGAAGCTGAAAAATCTAAAAAGAAAAAGACTTCTAAGAAAGCTAAGGCTAAGAAAAGCGACGAAGACCCAGAATGCTAGTTGAACAAGAAGTTTCTAGTATTGTTGAGCTAAAGTCTGAATACGCTCTCAATAAGGTTCTTCGTAATCAGCGTAAAACGCGAGAGAAGGTATTCATTCTCTTCCACTCTTTATGGGACGAACACTGTCAGAAGCTTGTTCGTGCGATAGATGATAAATACGTAAAGAAGACTAAACTTTACTTTGTAGATAGTTGGTCTTCATCCTATGCTTTTGTGGCCCATGAGAAGATTATGGGCATGATAACGATTACACCAACTCTGGTTACCTTGTCTTTAGATTATCCTAAGGTCGAGGATCGCTTGCCAACTATTTACAGAGTGCTAGATGTTGGATAGCCCCCCGTCTTGATCTCGTAGTAGGCAGTTATTTTTTCGTTGTATTTTCTGTTTTTCACGTAAATGAGTTTTAAATGATTGACAATAATAGTAGTGAAGAAGTTGAAAGCACTTCCTTTACTGGTGTTGAAGTTTCGCAAGGTTTTGAGAATAAGGACAAAGCAATCTTGCTTGGCATCATCCCTAGACACCTTGAATTGGAAAGCATCCATTATATTAGTAATCAAGAGATCGAAAAGCTCCCAAAGTCTGTCGTTAGTATCAGAGGGCGAATTTACTTGCTGCAATATTAGGTGTTCAAACTCCTTGTTGTCTATGTAATTCTTGGTCTTCTTTCTCACAATGTAATTATAGCTAATGTTTGAACCTTATTGTGAGAACGAACACTGTAATGGGTGTTCCGTTCTCAAGAAAACTAAACCTTTTCACGCTCTAATGGATTATGAGGATTGTGAAGAGGCCGATGTTCTTTTCTTGTCAGATTCACTTAAGCAGTCATATGGGGAGACGGTAGCATTTGGTTACCGTGACATGAAGCTTTTGACGGAGATTATCTCCACTTTGGAAGGTGACGCTTCGTTTGAGTTCGCTGCATCTGTAAAATGTCCAGCCTGTAATGATGGGGATCTTAGTGCAAGTGACATGAAGAAGTGTCGGACCCATCTCGGGAACACAATTGATAAGATCAAACCTAAGTTAGTTTATGTATGTGGAAACCTGTCTATGAAAATGCTAATTAGGCAGAGTGGTTTGGGAGGGGTGAACCCCAAAAGGGGCCGCACATTCGATTATGAGAGCCCTGAGGGGCATCTGTGTAAGGTAGTCCCCCTGTTCCATCCTTTCAGCGTAATTCAGGAGCCCAAGAACCGATATCTCTTTGAATTGGATATCAAGAATGCGTTCAACACTCATATTCTAAAGAAGGTGGTTGACACTGATTTTGAGTATGAGGTTTTGGATTCTATTGAACAGTTAAATGATTGGGGACATCTTTACTATGGGTCAGAGGATATCGCTATTGATATTGAGTCTACAGGTCTAGAATTCAAAACGGATCTAATTTATACAATCTCAATATCAAGTTCTCAGGGAACCTTGGTGATCCCTTATATGCACCCTGAAAGAGTTTGGAGGGAAGACCAACTAGACACTATTCGTGAGTTTTTGAAGAGGGTTATGAGTAATACTAATAATGACAAAGCCTTTCATAACGCTGGATTTGATTTGAAGTTTCTAATTCGGGAAGGAATTACTGAGTATAAACGAATCTTCGACACGAAGCTTATGAGCCACTTTGTAGATGAGAACACTCCGAACTCATTGGTTGAATGCACCAATCAATACTTCTCAGATGAGCTTAATTCAATATGCTAACTGTCACTAATTCGGCAACTTTCGATTGGGCTGGACAATCTCTCCATGATTGCGCTAAGGGCAATGCCATGGACAGCTGGTTTACACTAAAGCTCTTACATCTCTATAATGAGAAAATGGAAGATCTTGAAGTGGGTAAGGTTAATAGAGAGATTATCTCCCCGCTAATTCCAATCTTCGCTCAAATGGAGTATGATGGTCTCGACGTAAGCATGGACAACCTCAAATCTGTAGGAGGGAAGCTAGCGAAGAAGAACGTAGCTATGCATGATGAGATGTATAAGCACCCAGCTGTGAAGAAGACTGATAACGTAGCGTCTAACGACGATCAAATTAGAATTCTATTCACTAGGGATGATGGGTTTGAATTGTATCCCCCTGGTCACACAGATGGTGGTGCTCCCTCAGTAGCTAAAGAGCATCTTGACACACTTATCAACCAAATAGAAGAAGAGTTAGAGAAGAGGAAGAAATGAGAAGCTGGAAACAAAGAAACGCGGATAAGAAGCTCAGTGCAGTTCAGATTGGAACTAAGACCACTAAAGAGCTTGAAGCTATCCACACCTATCTCACCGATCTCCTAGATTTTAGAGCGTCTGAAAAGCTGTCTAAGACTTACATCGCGGGAACCAAGTCCTGCATCAAGTTTAACCAAGAGAAGAAGGTATACCCAGTATACAAGTTTGATGGCACTGTGACAGGTAGACTCTCATGTGCGGGATACTCTGTAGGTAAGGATAAGAAGGGAGTTAGCTTCCACACTCTTCCTAAGGGTGAGAATGATGATAACAACATTAGAAGCATCTATACTGCTCCTAAGGGTTGGGCATTCATTACAAGTGATTATGCTGGAATGGAGCTTAGGGTTCTAGCGCATATTGCCAAAGAAGAGCGTATGCAAAAGGCTTTTAAGGATGGCTTGGACCTTCATACGTATTCAGCGTCTATTGCCTTCAATAAGCCTTACGACAAAGTTCCAAAGGATCTGCGACAGATTGCTAAGGCAGTGTCGTTCCTTATTGTGTATGGAGGCACAGCTTTCACCCTATCAAAGAAGCACAATATCTCTCAGAAGAAAGCTGAGGGTATTATCCAGCAATGGTTTGAAGCTTACCCAGCAGTTCCAGTATTCATGGAATTCGTAAATGAATTCATCATGGAGAACGGCTATGCATACTCAGTATTTGGTAGAAGGCGACATCTTGATAACGTAAGGTCTCAGGATGATAAGGTTGTTCGTAGATGCTTGAGACAAGGTCTCAACTTCACCATCCAATCTACAGCTTCTGATATTCTTTTATGTGCTCTTTTGGGTATTGTTAGGGAGTTTAAGAAAAGAGGGCTAAAGGCTAGGATCTGTGCTACAGTGCATGATTCGCTTGAAGCAGTGTGCCCGATCGAGGAATTAGTCGAGGTTGAGGGAATCATGCGGGACTTTATGGTTCGCAACCCTATAATGAGAGAGGTGTTTGGGCTAGAGTTCTCGGTGCCCTTTGAAGTGGATACCATTTGTGGACATAGCTTTGGAGATGGGATTGAATTAGAGGTCGAGGACAAACTAGTAACCAATATGCAAGATGTAATGGAGTATTTGAATGTTACCCAATAGTGAAATCGGTGACGCCGTTAAGAAGATGTTAGTAGAGTCTAAGCTTGGCATGGTAGACATGGAGCTTGTAGAGTATATCTGCACGCTTAGAGAGTCTGGTATGTCTTCTGACGAGTTTAAGGAGTGTCTCACGAAGCTGTTCGTAGAGTATAACAAGGATCAGGTGGATGAATAAGGTATACTGCTTAGATGATGAAATTGGGTTCGTGGAGCTTATCAATAAGCATGAAGACCCAGGCCTAGCCACGGTAAATGCAGCAAGGTGTAGTTATGGAGAAGAATCAACTGAGTTTACAGATAAAGACAGAAAGCTCACAGGGTATCTGTGGAACCATGGTCATACTTCCCCTTTTAGACATGCTTTCTATACGTTTCATTTAGTATCCCCTTTGTTTCTATTCAGGCAAATTTTGAAGTATCAAGTGGGCTCAACTTGGAAGACATTTGAAGTTGGTGGGGAAGAGGTATCCTTAGAGATATTTGACCTATTCTTTGATACAGACTCTGGGACTAGCTGGAATGAATTATCAGGACGATACAAGGAGCTTGAACCTAAATTCTACTTCCCTAGAAAGCTAAGGGCTAATGTTACTCATGGGTCTACTCAGGCGAGTATGGATTTGGATTGGGATGAGGATAAACATTCGGGGTATCTCGCAACTATCCGAGAAAAGTGCGATAGTGATTACAGGTTCTATAAGAATATGCTAAAGGATGGGGTTGCTAAGGAGATCGCTCGTATGACCCTTCCACAGAATGTGTATTCTGAAGCCTACTGGACTATTAGCTTGCACGCTATCTTAAATTTCCTGTCTCAACGACTAAAAAAAGATTCACAACTCGAAATACGTAAATGTGCTGAGGCTGTTTACAGTTTAGTTGAATCAGATTTGGATAAGTTAGGAATTTCTAAAGAGAGCATAGTAGAATGAAAACCCTTGTCATAGGAGATCTCCATTTAAGGGATTTCAAGAACAATCGAAAGTATCTTGAAGATCAGACGAATGCTATAGAAGGGTTGCTGGACACTTATAGTAGTCCTATGGTGGTCTTCCTAGGAGACATCTTCCATTTCAGGAAGCCCTCCGCTAGAGAGTTATTAGCATTCAAGCATATCTTGAATCACATTGAAGGATGTAAGGTAGCTATCCTTAGAGGCAATCATGACAGTGAGACTAAGGGCGATGATGGAGTAACCTCTCTAAGCGTCTTCAAGGGCTACCCAGGTGTTGCAGTGTATACTCATACTGGTAGAGATCCTGTGTTGGGTTACACGTTTATTCCTCATTATGAAGACCAAGAGATTACTAAGCGTTATCTTGCGAAAGTGCCCAAAGGGGATGTTGTGTTTGGGCATTTTGGCTACAAGGGGGCTTACAACTCAGTAGGAGATTACGACAGTGAGATCCCTATAGAATTATTCAAAAATCCTACTATTCTTGGGCACATTCATTATTATAAGCATGTTACTCCTACCCTAATCACATTGGGAACTCCTTTTTCTACTGATTATTTGGAGGCTGGGAGAGGGCACAAAATTCTTTTATGGGGTGAGGGAGAGGTTGCAAACTATGTTTCCCCTGAAAGGGGCATTAGGCATCTTCGGTTTAACTATGAAGAATTAGAAGCTAATACCCAGTTCATCGATGATCCTTCTTGGGATACTTACTTAAGGGTGTATTTCAACGAGTTGACAGATTTCAATGCTTTGTCTCTCAGGAAAGAGATTTTCAAGAAATACAATGTTAGGTGGGTAGATGTAAAGTTCATGCCTCTCATCAATACAGATGAATCAGTGTCCACGCTTGAAATGGGTAAGGATGTATTTGCTATTGATGATACGTTGATTGAGAGATACGTTGATGAGAACACTACGGATATCCCAAAAGAGGATTTGATGGCAGGGTTAGAGGAGCTAAAGGTTGAAGATTAGAAAGGTTAGAATCAAGAACTTTTATAGTGCCCAAAATATTGAACTTGACCTCACTAATCTAAAAGGAATAGTGATGATCGAGGGTGTCAATAAGGATACTGGCGGGAGCAATGGATCGGGTAAGAGCATTCTTCTGGAGGCTATGACATGGGGCTTGTTTGGCAAGTCTATCAGGAAGAGCAATGAAGAAGCTATGGTCAACTTCGATAAAGGTAAGAATTGTGAAGTTGAGATTACTTTGGACAATGGGTTGACGGTGAAAAGAACTCGTAGACCGTCTTCTCTTAGGGTAGAGCAGGCGGGGGAGAACTATACTAAAGATAGTGCCATTCACACCCAGAAGACATTGGACTCTCTTCTAGGGACGGACTATAAGACGTTTATGGCTTCCATCGTGTTTGGTCAGCATTCTAATATAGACTTCCTCTCAGCATCCCAGGATGATAAGCGTCTTATCATAAAGAACTTTTTGAACTTGGAGAATCTTTTTGAGTGGCGAGATAAGATTCGTCCGATCAAGTCTGAGCACGCTTCCAATATCAAAGTGTCTAAAGCTGTTATTGAGTCTTTGTGGGACGGGGTTACAACAGATAAGGTTTCTTTAGAGAAGGGTAAGAAGGGTAAGAAGAAGCCAGGGGTTTCTTTAGAAGATATTTTAGATGCTGAGTCTAAGATTAGAGAAATAAAGAAAGTGATGAGTGGCCTTGGATCACCGTTTGACTTCACTTCTAGAATAAAGAATTGTGAATACTTGATTTCCAAGGGTGTTTACCAAAAGGAGATAAGTTGCCATGCGTGTGGTGGCCCTACTGTAGAAGAACAAACAAAGAAAGACATAAAGGACCAGGAAGCTCGTCTTAGCTTAGCCCAAGATGGTCTAAAGTCTTTAAGAAATAACCTGAAGAGATGTTCAGATGAAATAAAGGAGATAACCCCTAAGATATCCTCAGAGGAGTATTCCAAGAATATTGAATTATACAACCTGTCCACACGAAAATCGGAATTAGAAAAAGCTATTTATGTCAAGAAAGAGGAAATAAAAAGAGTAGAAAAACAACGAATGACGGCCCAGCGTTCCTATGATGTTATGCGGTTCTGGGAGAAGGCTCTCTCTGAGCAGGGTGTTATTCGATTTGTAATCAGGAATATTCTAGACTTCTTCAATGCCAAATGTAATGAGTATCTGTCCCTCCTAACGAATGGTAATTTTCATATCGAATTCAACGAAGAATTGAATGAGAAAATTACCACAAATGGTAAGCATATTCATCATTGTTCCCTAAGTGGTGGTGAGAGAAGGCGTATCAACATTGCAGTAATGTTGTCGTTACAGAGCCTTCTACAGTTCACTGGTAAAGACACTTCTGATCTTCTGTTTTTCGATGAAATAACAGAGAATATGGATGCTGAAGGAACTCAAGGTTTGTATATATTACTTACTGAACTGAAGAAAAAGAACATTATATTTCTCATTACCCATAACGACCAATTGAAATCCTTGCTTGAGAATTCCAGTAAGCTCGTCGTGATCAAGAGGAACGGGACTACTACACTCAAGCAGGAATAAAAATGACACTAAAAGTTTTGGATGGATTACGTTATGACCTATTTGCCGACAAATATCAAGCCCCTGGAGAAAAGAATTGGGGAGACCGTGCTAAAGTAGTAGCGCGGGTAGGGGCTTCGCCAGAGCCTGATGATCAGAAACAGAAGTGGGAAAAGAAGTTCTACGATGTTCTTGGTTCAGCAGATTTTGTCCCTGGTGGAAGGATTTTATATGGTGCTGGTAGAAAGAATGGAATGCAGAATATGCTCAACTGTTATTTCATTCAGCCTGAGGATAATATAGAGTCTATTGCCAAGACAATGGCAGATACTTATAAGATCGGGTGCTCTGGTGGTGGGCTGGGTTACAATTTCAGTAAGATTCGGCCTTTCGGAGATGATATTCAGGATATGAAGAATTCGGCTCCTGGGGCTGTTTCCCTTATGAAGACAATTGATGTCATTGGGAAGGAAATCAAAGCGGGAGGAAATCGTAGAGTAGCTCTCATGGCTGAACTAGAAGTAACTCATCCAGAGTTGTTAAAGTTTCTCACAGTGAAGTTGGATAAGAAAGAACTAAACAATTTCAATATCTCCGTAGCAATTACTGATAGATTTATTGAAGCTTGTGAGAATGATGAGGATTGGTATTTCACTTTCAGTGGACGTAAATATTTCGTATATGATGTTGAAGCAGAAGGAGTTATTCATACAGTTTGTGCGTTGTCTGAAGAGGATGCGAAAGGGAGAGTTCGACAGCATCTACTTGATGATCCATCGACTGTTCTTTTGGTTGTCGAGAAGTCAATAAAGGCTATGGATATTTGGAGAAAGATATGGACTAGCGCAGTGGAGTGTGGGTGTCCTGGGATTTTCAATATTTCTAGAGCTAATTCTTATAATTGTATCAACTATTTTGAATACCTTCCTGGGACAAATCCATGTGGAGAAATTCCTCTTCCGTCATACGGGAATTGTTGTCTGGGTCATGTTAATTTAGATCAAATGCTTTTGGAGGATGAGACTGATGTTGACTGGAATAAATTGGCAGCTACAGTAAAGATTGGGATCAGGTTTCTGGATAATATTCTTTCTGTCAATCATTTCCCTGTAGCTTCTTGTCGGGAGGTTGGTCACAGATCTCGCCGAATAGGACTAGGGGTAATGGGCCTCCATTACATGCTAATCAAGCTGGGGCTAAAATACGGCTCCGAGAGATGCCTGGGGTTCCTTGCCAGACTCTTCGCCACAATTCGTAATGAAGCTTATAAAGCTTCTTCGTATTTGGCTAGGGATAAAGGGTCCTTCCCTGCTTACGATAGGAAGAAGTTCCTTTCCACTGATTTTGCTAAGACTCTTCCTATTACAGTAAGAATGCTTATCAAGGAGCACGGTATTAGGAATGGAGTATCTTTAACTATTGCTCCGACAGGAACAACGGGGGCAACCTTGGGAGTTTCGACAGGAGTAGAGACTATTTTTTCTCCGATGTATTTCCGAAAGTTCAAAAAGGGAAATGCAACTCAAAAGGAGGTAGTGTTTGATCCGCTATTTAGAAAGTTCCTAGATGAAGGCAAAAGTGTAGAAGCTTTTCAGGGGGCATATGATGTTACTCCTCAAGAGCATTTAAAAGTTCAAGGCACGATCCAGAAATACATCGACAACTCGATCAGCAAGACTATAAATCTACCAGAGGATGCTGACTCCGAGGTTCTACTTGAGATTGCCCTGGCGTTTGCACCATATGTAAAAGGTTTAACAGTGTATAGAGCAGGTAGTAAAGGTGCAGAGCCATTGGAAGCAATTCCAACTACAGAAGAGAATATCAAGAAGTATATTGATCAAGATGCTTATACAGTAAAGACTGCTGAGACTGTGAATGATGCAGTATTGTGTTCATTAGATGGAGGTGAGTGTGGTTAGAACAAAGAAAAAGAAAATTCAAGTTGAGCCGTTAGGGCGTCGTGTAGTAGTTCTTCGTAAGGAAAGTTTGGAAGTTACTGAGAGCGGAATTATTATTCCTGATGCTGCTCAAGAAGTTGAATCTGAGGCTACGGTTGTAAGTGTTGGGGAAGATTGTAAATGGCTACAAGTTGGTGATGTAATTCTTCTTCCATATGCTTGTGGGACAGCAATCAATGTCAGAGGGCAAGATGCTGTTGTAGCCTTAGAAGAAGATATTCAAGTTAGAATAAGGGAAGCCTAGTGCCTTTTTACGAGATTCAATGTCATCACTGTGAAATTGAATGGACTGTGCAAAAGTCCATGAATAAGGCTCCCAGTAAAGGTAAGTGTCCTGAGTGTGGAAAGATGGGATACAGAGTTTACGGTAATGCAGGACTCCAATTCAAAGGTGATGATTGGGATACCAACTCTTATAAAAATAAGCGGTTTAGAGAGGAGGGTTGGGATAAGGATACTGCCAATGAGTTTCTAGAGACTGAAATTGAAAACTCTAAGGAAAGAATGAAGACGGGAGGACAGCATTATAAAAAGATGGTAATCTCGGAAGAGGATGCTTTGAAAAATGGTATTGCTGTCAAACGTGTAACGGATGAGAAGGCTAAACATAAAGCAGATGCGGCGTATAAAATGAGAAAACATTTAGATAGAGAGAGAGGTTAATGAATTACGATTTTGTAGAAGATATTCAACGAGGTATACTAAATCTCAGTTTGAAGGATAAAGCCTTTTTTATTGAGGTTATGAACCTCATTAAGTCTGAGTATTTTGAATACCCCCCTCACTCTAAGATGTATCAGAGCATCAGTGAGTTTTATACGCAATACAGGAAGTTGCCTACTCCCGCTGTATTGATGGAGGAAGTGAAGGGCAAGCTCGGTCCAAAAGAAAATTTCTCTGATTACATGGAAGAGATTAACTCGATCTCTGCTATGGATGCTTCTGAAATTACAGACGAAACCTACTACATGAATTTGGTGGAGAAGTTTGCTAAAGAGTCTGCTATGAAAGAAGCAATCATGCAGAGTATTAGTCTAATAGAAGAAGGCAAGGCAGCAGAGGTTAGAGGAGTGGTTGAAAATGCCTTGATGGTGGGCAGAAATGTAGACAATGGGCAGATATATTTCAAGGATGTTCACAATCGTTGGATTAGAGAAATCTCCCAAAAGCATGAACAGAGGTTCCCTACCATCTTCCCGATCTGTAATGCTCATTTGGAGGGAGGAAACTCTCGTGGTGAGTTGTGCATGGCCGTGGCTTGCCCTGGAGTAGGTAAATCTATTTTCCTGGTGAATCAGAGTGTGAAGATTTTGAAGCAGGACAAGAAAGTTTTGTTTGTTTCATTAGAAATGTCCCAAGACAAAATCGCTAAGAGATTTGATTCGGTTATGACCCATATTCCATACAACTCTTTGACGGGACAGAAATCCCAAACAGAGTTGAATGAACGCCATACGATAATCAAGGCTAAGTTTCCTAATGCTGAGCTTGTGATAAAGGAGTTCCCGACAGGCACAATAACCGCTAATAACATTCGTGCCCTCCTTACCCAGCTTGCTCTACACGATGATTTTGTTCCTGATATGATTGCGATTGATTATCTTGAGCTTCTTCTTCCCATTCGTAAGACGGATCAGGAGCATGTAGCACAAATGAGGATTGCCGAGGAAATTAGAGCAATTGGACAGGAATTCAAGATGCTTATCTGGACCGTGACCCAAACTAATCGTGATGGTGAGAGTGTAGAGCTTATTACCAAGCGGGAGATGGGTGGATCGTATGATAAAATCAAACCTGTAGATTGGGCAATCTCTTTGAATCAAACTTCTGAGGAATATGATGAGGGGAGAATGAGAGTTTATATCCTAAAGGCTAGAGATGCGAAACAAAAGTATGTTGTTCCGGTAAATATTGATTATAGAACTCTTATCATGGATACAGGAAATGGCCAGAAAGAAGAAAATTAAATCAGCACTCATTCAAGAGTTAGTTGATAATGATATTTATTCAGTTGATGCTGGCTGGAGAGTTTTCCCTCTAGTATTTGTGCCCGTTCTTTTCAGTGACAAGGGAGAGAGATTAGATGGTCTCACATCATTTTCTCCTTGTTTGATACAAGTTCATGAAGATCAGATAGAAGAAGGCATACGTGAGTCTATAATTCATGAGATGTTCCATGTCATCGCTTCCACGATGGGGCTTGACCCTGACGAGAAGGATGAGTTTGAGACGACTAATGAGTACATAGTCATCCAGCTAAGTAGAGGCTCGATGCTGTTTCAGAGGTTGAATCCCAAGCTTTGGGATATCCTTTTTAGGAACGAAGAAAATGACAAAAGCACAAGCATTACTAAAAAGTCTAGATGATCTAGACTGGAATTCTTACATTGATATAAGTGAAGCTATTTCGTATATTGACGAGTCTAAGTTAAATACAGAGTTGGCAGAGTCTGCACAGAGATACACTTATTGGGGTGGATTGTTGGCATTGGCTAAGAGAAATTTGGAAGATTCAAAGCTAAAATTTGATCAGCATGTGGCTATAATGAGTGAAGAGACTCGCGCAGAGCTTCTTGAAAGCGGTGTGAAAGCCACGGATAAAAAAGTTTTGTCCAAGGTTGAATCATCTCCTATGTATGAAGCTCGTCGAGGTGAAGTCACTGATTCAGAGTTGAAATACAACCTGATGAGAAACCTGTGTGAGGCTCTAAAACAAAGAAAAGACATGTTGATACAGTTGTCAGCTAATAGTAGAAAAGAGACAGATCTCTATACATAAAAGAAAAGAAGAAAGATGGTAAATCTAGAAGAATTGCGTAAGAAGTTAGAAGGCCTTGAAAGCAAGGGCACAGGATTCGGGGAGAACATTTTCCTCAAGTTGGAAGATGGCGACAACATCGTTAGGTTCCTCCCAGGTGCAGATGGAAAGGAATTCGTTGCTGAGACTAAGATCCACCGAGTTCCTGATGCTGAAGGTGGAACAACACAGTTTCACTGCCGTAAGGTTCACGATCAAAAATGTCCGCTTTGTGAGGCATATTTTGGGTTGTGGAAGAAGTTCAATGCTACTGGAAAGCAGCACGAAGAGATTTCAGCCGCAGCTAGGCAGATAAAGCCTCGTGAGCGTTACTATATCAACGTGGTTGATCGCAGCACGGGCGACGTTAAGGTGTTGTCAATAGGGCAAATCATCCTAAAGAAGGTGCTCAAGACGATGACTCAGGTTGATCCTGATACGGGTGAACTTGATTACGGTGATATCACAGATCTGAAAGAGGGTCATGATTTTATTATCAATAAGGTGATGGAAGATAATTGGCCTAAGTATGGGGATTCATCGGTAAGACCGAAGCAAACTCCTGCTGGGAAGCCAAAGGAAGTTGCAGCTTATATGGAAAGTTTGCACGATATTCACGGGATGGTCAAGTTGGAAGACTATGATAAGGTAAAGCAGGCTGCACTGTCTGTATTCCCTTCTCTAGAAGTTGGAAGGCCAGTGGCAGAAACCCCTGACAAGGAAGAAAAGACTTTTGAGGAGAGTCTAGAAACGTAATGAAGAAATTAATTGCAAGTCTTGCACTCATAATGGTGCTGTTTACTAGTTGTAGCCTTTTACAGAGTTTGGTGGGACCAGATAAGGTTCTGACAACTACTGGATCGGTCAAGAAAGGAAGAGAAAATGATGGGCTAACGATTGACCCTTCAAAGTTGTCTGCTCCCGTCCAGAAGTTCTTTGAGAAGAATTACCCAGGTGAGAGCATTGTCCTAATTTCTGCTGATGCAGTAAAGGAAGGGGCAGACGCTATTCCTGTGACTCAGGAAGGACCTGGAGTTTGGGCTTCTTTGTGGTCTTTAGCAGTGAAATTTGGTGGTCAAGTATGGCCTCCACTTCTAGCACTAGAAAGTATTGGACTTGCATTGTTCCGTAGAAAGAGGAAGCACTACGGGGTAGCACTTAAGTCTATTCTTCCTACTAATGGAAAGATTGAAGTAGTGCCTGCACTATCAAGCGTAGCTAGAGCACTTGGATTATCGCACTCTTCGGTGAAAACTGCGGAGATGTTTGAAAAGGAAGAAGAAAAGAGAATGGCTAAAGCATAACAGCGTCGGGGAGAACCGATAGCCGAGCCTCACTCTGAGAAATTGGAGTGGGGCTATTTTCATTTAGGGACTATAATGCTGGTATGAAGGAGAAACTTAGAATACTAGTTTTTAACCCCAATAAGGGCGGCTGTGCATACTACCGAGCTTTGATGCCTATGGCAAAATTAATGGAGCTTTATCCAGATGAAATTGAAGTTAGATTTGATGAGAATCCCCTTGGTATCAAAGTTAGTGCCGAAGAGATGGAGAAAGCTAAGAAAGATTGGATTGAGTCCAAGGGTTTAGAGTATACTCCAGATATGGACCCTTCTCATTATGCTGATGCTCCCCCCTCTCTTACTTGGAGAGATAATTTCAATTTCAAGAATATGAAATGGGCTGATATTATAATGATCAGCAATATTTCTAACTTTGGTGGACAGTATATGACTAGAGTTATCGGTAAGGCTCATGAGTTTGGTAAATTTGTCCATTTCGACACTGATGATCTTTTAACAGATTTGTATGATTCTCATAGGCTATATGATACTTACAAAGATAGACAATTAGGAGAAATCACCCAATTTGCTTATTCTAAGTCTCATCTAGTTACAGTAACACAACATAAATTTGCTGCTAGGATAAAGCCTCACTGTAAAGCTATGTTGGGAGTTGTTAGAAATGCGATAGATTATAATCTTTCTTCTTGGAATGCAGATAGGAAGAATTACCCTTGTCATAAGAAAGTTATAAGAATAGGCTGGGCAGGAGGCATTCACCACATCCCAGACGTTAGGGTGTTCGCTGGGGTGCCAAGACTGGTGAACCAAATGGTGGGGGCTGAGAGGGTCAGATGGGACTTCTACGGGCATCCACCACCATCAGATGACCCTGAGGCAGTATGGCAAGTCGAGGTTTGGAGGGACTACAAAAACCAGCTTTTGAAGGGATTCAAAGGACATAAAAATTGGCAGATTCACTATGCCCTCAATCCAAATGATTACGGAACGATATTCGCTAATATGGATATTTCAATTGCTCCTTTGGCTATGAATGCTTTCAATGATTCCAAGAGTGACATTAAAGTTGCTGAATGTGGAAGGTATGAAGTGCCTCTTGTAGCATCTGATGTAGGGTGCTACAGTGATACCATAAAGAATGGAAAGACAGGCTATCTGCTCCCAGCAGGGGCATCTTCGATGCAGTGGGCTAAGGTTTTAGCTAAGTTAGTGAGAGATAAATCTCATGTAAAACAAATGGGAGTAAACCTCAAGAAGATCACCGATGAACACTATGATATCAATAGCGTTGTGAGAGATCGTCTCAACATTTATTACAAGTGTTTTGATGATTGTGGATTTGACCCTCGTAACTTTCGCAAGTATGAAGAAGAACTAAAGGACATGCCTGATGACCCACAAAGTTAAAATTGTAACTGGATATTCTAACCCTGGAGGCTCTACTGTAGCCTTTTTGAGACTTACAAACCTATTTAATAAAAAAGGTTATGATTGCACTTTGTATGGGCCTCATGAGTGGCATTTGAAGCAATGTAAGGGCGACGTTATCTCTAATTTTACCATTGATGGGGAGACCACTCTAATTTCTCATTTTGTTTCTATTAGTAGGGATATGTTGTGTAAGAAGCATATCCTAGCTTGTCATGAAACTGGTGTATTCAATATGCGAAGAGGGGTAGAGAATGAAGTTGATCTCAAGAATTATGATAATATTGTATTCGTGTCAAAGTCTCAACAGGAGTGGCAGGAGAACCCAGAAGGCTCCATTGTAATCCCTAATATTGTTTGCGATATAGTTCCTACTAAAAGTAAGTTTAACCCCAAGGTAGCTGCGGTCATTGGTAGTATTGACGCTCATAAGCAGACACATATCTCTATTGAGAGGGCCTTGAAAGACGGATTCGAGCATATAGACATTTTTGGAGATGTCACAGATCCTGATTACTTTAGGGCTAAGATTCAGCCCCACCTAAGTCGAAATGTTCGGTATGTAGGATTTTGTGACAACAAGCAAGCCATGTATGAAGGACTAACTGCGGTGTATCATTCCTCTCTGAGAGAGACATACAACTTCGTGCAGTTCGAATGTGAACTAGCTGGAGTGAAATACTATCCTCTTGAGTCCACTATGAATGATGCTGAAATGTGGTCGGAAGATAGAATCTTTGAAGCATGGGATAAGATCCTGTGAAAGTTTACATCAGGAAGCATTTCTATGGTGCTTGAGGTAAAGTAATGATTAGGATACTTACTACAAGCTTCAATGGAGAAAACTGGATAAAGAATTGTATAGATTCGTTGAAGGCTCAGACCCTTGAAGATTGGAGATGTTACATAACCGACGATCTCTCTACTGATAACTCGGTGAGCAAGATCAAGGATCTAATTGAAGGTGATGATAGGTTTACTCTTGTGGAGAACACTAAGAAGCTTTACCAAGTAGGAAACTATGAGAACCTGATCAGATCTGGGGATTTTGGGTTTGATGACGAAGATATTTGCATTGAAGTTGATGGAGATGATTGGTTGGCCCACAAGACCGTTCTAGCAGACACCAAGAAGGTATACGAGACTACTAAGTGTTGGATGACCTATGGATACCCAATGTATACCACAAGGCAGAGACACCCTAGTTGCTACCCAGGAGCTAAGAACCTCAGGTCAACAGCGGCATTCTCCCTCTCCCATTTAAGGTCGTGGAAGGCTTTTCTTTGGAGGGGTATCAAGCATGAAGACTTGCTAGTTGATGGAAATTATCCTTTGGCAGGAGGGGACTCCTATTTTATGATCCCTATGGCAGAGATGTCAGGTGATGATAGGGTGGCCTTTATTGATGATGTTAACTATATCTACAATTTTCATAACCCTCTGAATGATTGCAAGATGGACGTTAAACTACAACATGGGCTAGCCGACTTGGCTAGACTCAGGACCCCCTACCAATTACTAAACCCATGATTAGCTTTGTTGATGGATACTATGGGTGGCTTGGAAATCAAATGTTCCAATATGCTGCGGTGTATGCACTAAGTTTACGAGCAGGAACAACCTGTGCTTTCCCTGAAAACACACCCAACTTACACAAAGTATTTAATCTTTCTGCGAAAACAAAGTCTGACCCTGCGCCCATCTATTATGAGGCCCTTAGCCCCAACAATTTTTCTTATTCTCCGTTGCCCGTTAAGGATGATGTAAAGTTACATGGATACTTCCAATCTGAAAAGTATTTTGCTGATTATGCCAATGAGATAAAAGAAGAGTTCAACTTTAGAAAAGAGATAAAAGCTCCTCCGACCAGCACGGTGAGCGTCCATGTTAGAAGAGGGGATTACTTAAATTTTTCAGACTATCACCCCCCCTGTACTTTGGAGTATTACGAGAGGGCCATGCGTAAATTTGATGGATGTAGCTTCCTTATTTTTTCTGATGATAAGCAATGGTGCTTGGAGAACTTTACTAAAGAAAATTGCAAAATATCACTTAACTCAGATTCTATCGAGGATTTACAGCTAATGAGTTTGTGCGATCATCATATTATGGCTAATAGCTCTTTTAGTTGGTGGGGTTCTTGGTTAGGGGGGAATAAGGATAAGACTGTGGTAGCTCCCAAAGAGTGGTTTGGTCCCGCTAAAAAGGGATATAGTACTAGAGATTTATATTGTAAGAGTTGGATAATTCTATGAAGCCTATATTGTCCAGCCAGGATGTTTCTAATCATTTTAGAGATAGAGAACAGAGAGTTGGCATCGCTATTGATTCGTTTAAAGTTGATGATACCTCAGACATAAAGGTTTTCATACAGGTTGAGCCCCCATCGGTTAAGGATACTAGATCCTTAATTATTGCTAACCAGCAGTTCTTTGATCTTATCCTAGCTTGGCATCCTGATATTTTAGATAATTGTCCCAACGCTAAAAAGTTTATTTACGGAACTTGCTGGATAGAGAACCCCTCTGAGTGTTGGAAGAATAAGAAAGATGAGGTATCGTTTTTAACCAGCAATAAATCCTGGGCACCAGGACACCAACTCAGGCAAGCTGTGTATGAGTACTTAAAGGATAAGGAGGAGATAAATAACTTTTCTGTTAGAAGTATTAGAACTCCTCCAAGAATTGACAGCAAGGAGGTGATATTTAAAAACGCTAAGTATTCGATTATTATTGAAAATGAAGTTGCGCCTAATTGGATTACAGAAAAACTTATTGATTGTTTTATCACAAAAACTATTCCCATTTACTGGGGAGCCCCCAATGTGGGAGAGTACTTCGATGAAGAAGGAATACTCCCATTCTCTAGTCTCAGCGACCTAGAGAGGATACTAAACACCTTAAGCTCTGAGGAGTATACAGAGTTAGAAGAAGCTATAGAGAAAAATTATAATCTAGCTAGAAACTACATGTGTTTCCATAGTAGAGTTGATAAGGAAATTTCCCTGCATTTAGAAAGGAGCATACGATGAAATTGTCTGTGTGTATTCCTACTTACGAGATGGCTGGCAAAGGTGTTAAGTTTTTAGAGCAATCTTTTTTAGGCTTAGAGATGCAAACATTTAAGGACTTTGAGATCGTTATTTCTGATCATAGTAAAGACGATAGCATAAAGAGCTTTTGTGAGTCGATGGCAAAAAAAAGTTCGATGGATATCAACTACATTAAAAATGTAGAGCTAAGAGGCTCCTCTTCTGCTAACACAAATAATTCTATAAAGTGCGCTATTGGTGAAGTAATTAAAGTTCTTTTTCAGGATGATTATATCTGTGATATAGATTGCTTGAAGTTAATTTATGAAAGATTTAAAAATCCCGATGTTAATTGGGTAGTTAACGGAAGTTGTGTCTTTAGTGTGTATGGTCACTTTAATCCAATGGTTCCTGAGTATAATGATGAGATATACTTAGGCAATAACACGATTAGCTCTCCTTCTGTGTTGGCTATTAGAAACAAAAACGTATTGACATTTGACGAGAGCTTATCTTGGTTAATGGATGTAGATTATTACAAGAGACTGTTTGATAAGTACGGACTACCTGAAATTGTTGAGAACATCTTAGTCGTTAATAGATTATGGGATGGGCAAATATCCACATCACAAATTACACAGGATATCGTTGATAAGGAAGTTGCTTATATGCGGAGGAAACATTCGTGAAGATTGCTGTAATTACTTCTATTTTTGGCACAGCCCAAAACCTTCATGATCCTGAGGTATCGTTTGATTCAGCAGATTATTACGCCTTTGTTGACAGGCACCATGATTGTAGTGTTTGGAAACAAATACAGTCTGTCCCGTTTAGTTTAGATGATAAATACAAAGGAAGACGAGATGCAAAGATATACAAAATTCTTCCTCATTTATTTTTACCTGACTATGATTATTGGATTTGGGTAGATCCTACTCACGAACCTATAATTGATCCTGCAAAGATATGTGCAAACCTGGGAGATAAAGATGTTGGCTTATTTATTCACCCAAATAGAGATTGCGCTTTCGAAGAAGCCTTTGAAGTTGAGAAGTTGGGTTATGATGACACTATGTGGATTGCTAGGCAGCTTAGGTATTACCTAACTTGTGGCTTCCCAAAAAAGTATGGCCTATATGAGCTACCTGCGTTCGTTCGCAAAAACACCTTTAATGTGCAAGAACTTAATTTAAAATGGTGGGAACTCACTTGTAGGTACTCATCAAGAGATCAGATAGGACTGCCCTTTATCTTGTGGAAAATGGGGATTACCCCTTACATTTTTGAAGGATATGCTAATAACGGGCTTAATCAAAATCCTTATTTGCCTCAGGTCAGGTGGAAGTGGGATGTGTAGTTTTATAGTAACGAATAGAAAGTTCAAGGATGAAGAATTGAGTAAAATCAATTACTTCACTCAATTAAGGGGTCCAGATGTTACCTCTGTTGAGAATATAAATGGGTATACATTTTTGCATAACCTATTGAGCATTACAGGAGAGCTAACAACCCAACCGTTTGAAAAGGATAACATTGTTTGTTTATACAATGGGGAACTTTATGATTATGACCAAGAAAAGTATAAGAGTGATGGTGAGTCTCTAATTGATCTATACTTGGAGTATGGTCCTTTGTTCACCCAGAAGTTGGACGGTGAGTTTGCTATTGTTCTTTTTGATTTTAATAAAGACATTCTCGTATTAAGTACAGATGCTTTTTCTACAAAACCGTTATGGTTTAGTGAAGAGAAGGGTGAGTGGGGTATTGCAACATACCGCACACCTTTAGAAAGTTTAGGATTCAAACATTGTACTAAACTAAAAGCTAATACAATCCGTGTTTCAAAAATATCTTCTCATATTTTGGTGCAAGAAGCCCCTGTTGTTACTTATGATCTTACCCAACATAAAGATACTTTTGACGATTGGACAAAAGCTTTTGAGGAGTCTATTGCCAAGAGAACCTTAGGTGTTAGAGAGAAAATTTTTATTGGATTAAGCAGCGGATATGATAGTGGCGCGATTTGCTGTCAGCTATTAAAGAACAATTCAAAGTTTAAAGCCTATTCCGTTGTGGGCAGTGAAAATTTTGATGTTCTTTCCAAGAGAAATTACTTAATGCAGAGAAGCGATAATGATCATGAGCTTTTGAATTTTACACAACCTTTAAGGAATATTGCACACCAACATATTGAAAATAATGTAGAGGAGTTCAAGTATACTATTAGATCCATGTCTAGCGATTATAATGAGTACTGGCTCTCGCTAAAAGATGATAATGGTTCCAACGGACTGTCGTTTATATCTTCTTTAGCTAAAAGAGATACTAATAAAATCTATATTTCAGGCCAAGGAGCAGATGAACTGTTCGCAGACTATGGGTTTAATGGGAAAAAGAAGTATCCCCATAGCAACTTCGGGGGTTTATTCCCTGACGATCTAAACACTATATTTCCTTGGCCTAGTGTTTATGAAAGCAGCATGGAGTCTTACTTAGCAAAGGAAGAGCATATAGCAGGGAGTTATGGGTTGGAGGCGCGATACCCCTTTCTAGATCCAAAAGTTGTTCAAGAGTTTTTATGGACTACACCTGAATTAAAGAACTCTAATTATAAGTCCGTAATTCATAATTACTTACAAGAAAATAACTTTCCAATGGCAGTAAACGAGAAGATAGGATTTTAATCTGTAATAACTGTGATTACGCTTATCCAGGATAAATGAAATGATTAAATTAGCAGAAGCAACGATTGATAATAAAGACATAGATGAGTTAGTAAAGTGGCTAAAGACATATCCTAGATTAACGAAAGGTCCACTTACCACGACATTTGAAGACCAGTGGAGTAATTACTTAGGTGTTGAACACTCCACCTTTGTTAACTCTGGCTCGTCTGCTAATCTTTTAATGTTAGCTACCTTGATGGAGGCTGGGGACCTAAATCCAGGAGACAGTGTTATTGTTCCTGCTCTCTCTTGGGCTACAGATGTTGCTCCAATAATGCAACTAGGGCTAAAGCCCCTTCTCTGTGATTGTAATACTTCCGACTACTCTGTAGACCTTGATCACTTTTCGGATTTAGTTTTAAATGGAGTGGTTGCCAAAGCTGTTATTATTGTCCCAGTCTTAGGATTTGTTCCTAACATGGAGCATATTGTCGATATTTGTACTAAGAATGGAATTATCCTTCTTGAGGATTGTTGCGAAGCATTAGGATCTGAGTATAAAGGACAGAAGCTAGGAACCTTTGGAGAGATGTCTACTTTCTCAACTTACTTTGGTCATCACATATCAACTATTGAAGGAGGTATGGTTTGTACCTCTAATTCTAAGTATAATCAAATTCTCAAATCTATTCGTAGTCACGGGTGGGACAGAGATATGGATAAGGAGAATCAGCTTTCTTTAAGAGAGTTTTGGGAAGTATCAGAGTTTGATTCCATGTATACATTCTATTACCCAGGCTTTAATGTTCGACCAACTGATTTGCAAGCCTTCTTGGGGATAAGTCAATTAGACAAGCTAGACGCTATTATTAAAGCAAGACATGAGAATTTTGTAACATATTCTAAGTGTTTAGGTGTGCCTCTACCGCCTGATGATTGTTTTACTTCTAACTTTGCCTTCCCTATTGTGAGTGAAAATAGAAACAAGATAGTTAAGATTCTTCAAGATAATGATGTTGAGGTTAGACCTATGATATGTGGGTCAATAGGTAAGCAACCGTTCTTTGTAAAGAAGTATGGCAAGAAAGACTTACCTAACGCAGATCTATTAAGGGATCAGGGAATGTATTTACCTAACCATCATTTGTTATCAAAGACTGATATAGAGTTTGTTTGCAATTTAGTAAAGGATCTACTATGAAAGTATTAGTAACAGGTGGAAGTGGTTTCCTAGGTAGAAGGCTTCAAAAAGTCAAACCTAACTGGAAGTATCTAAGCTCATGGAACGTGGACTTGACTGATTCTGATGCTACGATAAGGTATATTAGAAAGTCAAAGCCAGATGCTGTCGTTCATTTAGCAGGTATGGTAGGTGGTATTGGGTCTAATAGGTCTAGACCAGCAGAGTATTACCTAATGAATACTTTGATAAATACCAACATAGTCCATGCTTGTCAAATTGCTAGAGTTCCAAGATTACTAGCATGTCTTAGCACTTGTGCTTTCCCAGATAAAGTTGATAAGTATCCATTTACCGAGGAGGATCTTTTCAAAGGGGCTCCCGCTATCACTAATCAAGCGTATGGATTTTCTAAGAGAGCATTGCATGTTTATGTGCAAGCAGTTCGTGATCAATACGGTTTATCATACTCCACTTTTTGTCCTTCAAATCTTTACGGTCCTGGGGATAGTTTCGACTTAGATAACTCACATTTTCTTTCTTCTGCTATTAGAAAAATTCATGAAGCTAAAGAAGGGGAAGAGGTTATGTTTTGGGGAACAGGAGACCCGTTGAGGCAGTTCATGTATGCGGACGATCTAGCTGAGATCATCCCAGTTTTATTGAAAAAGCATCTTGACGGATCTCCACTAATAGCGGCTCCTGACTATAATTATTCTATCAGAGATATGATTGAAATGTGTATTGATGTCATGGAAAAAGACGTTACTTATAATTTCAATGGTGATCTTGATGGGCAGTATAGGAAGGATGGGTCCAACGCTAAACTGAAAACTCTACTTCCTGATGTAAAGTTTACCCCGCTACAAGAGGGTATTAGAAAAACGTATGACTGGTTCAAAGAGAGCTTTGATAACGGGAGTAGCGGGCCAGGACGGCAGCTATTTAGCGGAACTTCTTCTAAGTAAAGGATATGAAGTATGGGGCCTTCTGAGACGCCATTCTTCACCTGAGGTTCAGACTAATAGACTGGATAAGATTGGTGTTTTTGATAAGGTAAATTTAGTGTATGGAGATATGACCGATATGGGGTCACTACTACGTATTCTAAAGCTCTGTAAACCTCATGAAATTTACAATCTAGCTGCACAATCTCATGTTAGAGTTAGTTTTGATCAACCTGCATTTACCTTAGCATCAATGGGAGCTTTGAATTTGTATGAGGCTACTTCCCAAGTATGCGAAGATGTTAAGATCTATCAGGCTGGATCGTCTGAGATGTTCGGTAATTCAGAAGACGCCGATGGTTACCAGCGTGAGACCACGAGGATGCTCCCTGTTAGCCCTTATGGTTGTGCCAAGCTCTACGCACACAACCTAGGTCGCGTTTACCGAGAATCCTATGGAATGTATATTGCTAATGGAATCTTGTTCAATCATGAATCTCCTCGTCGCGGTCTGTCTTTTGTAACTAACAAAATAGTTACGGGTGCAGTTGCTATCAAGAAGGGAGAACAGGAATTTATACACTTAGGTAATCTTGATGCCACAAGAGATTGGGGCCATGCCAAGGATTATGTTAGAGCCATGTGGATGATGTTACAACAGAGTAGCCCTAATGATTATGTATGCGCTACAGGAGAGTCTCGTTCGGTTAGAGATTTTTGTAAAATAGTATTTTCTAAATTAGATATGGATTATAAAAATCACGTTAGACGCGATTTGAAATATTTGAGACCGACAGAACTTCATGATCTAAAAGGTGATTCCACTAAGCTTAGGAAAGAACTTGGTTGGGCTCCCGAGTATACTTTTGAAACCCTCGTAGAGGATATGATTTACGATAAGATAGACAAATGATAAGAACACCAATTACTTACGTGTGGCAGAATGCAGATGGAGATACTCTAGGGAAAGTTAGGACAATAGCTTCATTGAGTCCAAGTCTAAAGGACATGCCTTTGTGGAGATTCGATGGAGGTAGCACGGGACAGGCAGAAGTTGATAAGTCTGACTGTATTCTCAAGCCTGTGAGGCTTTATAGGGGAGTGGGAACTTATGTTTTATGCGAGGTTCTTGATTCAAACGGGCTTGCACATAAGTCAAACTATCGACGAGAACTAGAGAGGCTGCAAGATGCCGATAAGAATAGTGTCCTAATGGGGATTGAGCAGGAGTTTATATTCACAAAAATCAAAGGAGAAAAGATCGATCTTTATCAGCCTCCCAACTCTTATTGCACAGCGGATAACCAAGGGAGGGATGTTGTTGCGACACATATGTATAGATGTTTCGGTTTGAATCTTCCTTATTATGGAAACAATGCTGAGGTTACTCCCCAACAATGGGAATATCAATTAGGAACAGAAAAACCACTAGAATTAGCAGATGCTCTAGTATTGTCGAGATGGCTCCTAAAAGAGATATGCCCTCAGGGCACTAAGGTTAGTTTCGATCCTAAGCCTTTCCCAGGTGTAAATGGGTCTGGTGCTCATATCAATATTTCTACTCTTGCTACTAGATCATGTAAAATGGATCTATCAGTATTGGCAGAAAAGTTTCGTCATTGTCACGAAGAGCACATGGATGCTTATGGAAAAGACAATTATAAAAGAATGTTAGGGGTATATGAGACTGCCTCTTTTGATGAGTTCACTATCGGAGTCGGTGCTCGCAATGCTAGTATACGTATTCCTGATGGTATAGAAAGTCAAACTTATATTGAGGATAGAAGGCCTGCTGCTAATGTAAATCCATATCGAGCATTTGCTCGGATTATGCAGACCTTGGAAAGCTAAAAAAGTCAAAGATTGGCTTAGACGGTCTATAATAGTAGCATGGGATTTATTTTACTCTTGTATGCTCTGGTCTGCCTCAAAGCTGGGTTGGGCTGGGTCTGGTATGATTACGTTATTGCAGGAATCCTTGTTGCGTATTATGTTACGAACATATATGCCGCTCGCAGGTTGAATAAGTTGGCTAGCAAACAAATGGAACTTGCAATGACTCAAATAGCTAATGCTGAAAAACAGAGGGATACTGATGAAACTACAGATAGTGAAGCTGATGTCTTCCACTCAATTGCCGACTAGGGGATCTTTTGGTTCTGCGGGGTGGGATATCTATTGTCCTAAAGATGTTATTTTAGATAAAGGACTTCCTACTACTATTCCACTACGGTTCAAGATAAAAATTCCTGAAGGGTATTATGCGACTATTGTTCCTAGAAGTTCTCTTGGGAACAAAGGGATAATGATTTCTAATTCTCCTGGCACAATTGATTCTGATTACATTGGAGAGTGGTGTTGTTCATTGGTGTATAACGGACTATCTCCCTCATCATATCATATTCAGAAAGGCGACAGAATTGCTCAAATAATTTTACATAAGTATGAGACCCTTGAGTGGGAAGAAGTAGAAAGTCTACCTAGAACTAGCCGTGGGGAAGGAGGATTTGGGAGCACAGGTAAATGATTAATAAAGAACTACTAAAAGCATTGAAGAAGGCGGGAACTCTATCTGATCAAGTTCCTGATTTGGGGTTTTGTGATACAGGATCAGTAGCAATCAATGAAGTGGTAACAGGTAATCTAAACAAAGGAATACCTATTGGAGGTATTACTCAGATCAAAGGTGAGTCGTCCACAGCGAAAACCATCTTTCTTACGCACATCCTAAGAGGAGCCCAGAAAAAAGGATACTATGCTGTCATTGACGATACAGAGAATTCCTATTCTAAACCTCTTGCTGATAAGTTAGGTATTGATCCTAAGAATTTAATATACTCTTCTTCTCGTTGTATTGAAGACGCATTTGAATTGATGGAAAATACCGTGAAGACCATCAGGGAGTTTGATGCGACTACACCTATTGTTTACGGGCTGGATAGTATAGCAGTGTTACCGACCAGGAAGGAACTGGAAGCTGACGATTATGAGCAGACTCCTATGGATGGAGCCATTAGAGCAAAAGTCACGGGAGGGTGCTTGAGAAAAGCCAACAGTTTGATGAGGAAGTATAAGGTTGGTTTGGTTATCATAAACCAGATTCGCTCTAAGACTGGTGTTATGCATGGTTCTCCTGATACGATTGCAGCAGGGGGTAGGTCATTAGAATATTACTTGGCTGTAGACTTGGTGCTTGTCTCAAATAAGAGTGCTAACAAGTCTACAGGGGATCGAATCATAAACGAGTATGGAGATACTATTGGAATTACGGGAACAGTTAGGAACAAGAAGAATAAGTGTGGGGTTCCCTTTAAAGAGTGTCCATTTAAACTAATCTTTGATGAAGGACTAAATAGATATTATGGAGCTATTAATGCTCTACGGAGAAATGGTATCATCTCTGTTCCATCTCAAGGATGGTTTCTAGTAGGTGACACTAAGTTTCAAAAAGGAAAGTTTCTAGATTTGGTTGAAGACCTAAGTGTGAAAGATTTCGATATTATACGAGATTCCATGGGCTTGACCTTGACAGATCGAAGTAATCTGTTAGAATTGGGGGGCGCATGAACGGCGAAGACCGACTATCTCAACTGCTCGACAAGATCGTAAACCAAGCTTTCACCGATAGCTTCGGCCAGGATCTCCCTGATGACCTGTTATCTGGTTCTGTGCCCGCCTATGCGAGTAAAGACGAATATAAGCAGCGCACAGGGAGACGATTCAGAATGACAAAAGTGCAGAAAGATAGAGGTCTAACTACCGAACAGGCTTTCTCAGAATTTCAACTTACCCTTTCAAAGAAAAAAAAATGATTACAACAGTTCTAAGTGATAAAGATCTTGAAAAGATGGCTCCTGCAATTTTCGCAAAGACTCCTGCGGATTTTGTGTCCGACAGGTACACATTTGTTCCTACTAATAGAATCATCGACGAGTTTCGTGCTCTAGACTTCTTCCCTGTGAGAGCGCAGCAAGTGCAGGCACGTAGCGAGGAAGAAATGCGTGTAGGAAAGCACCTAGTTAGCCTTCGCCACAAGGATAGCCTAAACGAGATGAATAAAGTTGGCGACTCCGTTCCAGAGATCCTCCTGGCGAATGCTCACAACTGGCAGACTAGCTACCAGTTGAGGGGAGCTATTTTCCGTTTCATCTGTGAAAATGGAATGATTGTGGCAGATCAGGAGTTCGGTGATATTCGTCAGATTCACAAGGAATTCAACGTTGATGACATTGTTCTCGCAAGTAAGCAGTTCCTAGGAGAGATGGGAGACACGTTTGAAAAGGTCGAAACGTTTAAGTCTATTGAGCTAGATCCGACACAGATGAGACAGTTTGGTCGCACGGCAGCTAGGCTTCGTTGGGAAGATGCTGGTGATGTAATGGGAGAAAGAGTTCTAGAGGCACGTAGAACACTGGACGAAGGAACCAATTTGTGGCTGACTATGAATCGTGCCCAGGAGAACCTGATCCGTGGCGGATTCAAGAACCACGAGACTAATCGCACTGTGCGTGAGGTTACGGGGATCGACTCCAATCTAGAGATCAACGAAAAACTGTGGGGCATTACGGAAGAGTTTGCTCACAGGCTCAACTAATCCAATCGAAAGACCTAAATAAGGTAGGCCAAAAGCCTGCCTTATTTTATAAGTGATGAGAACCTATTTCAAATATGTTATTTATTTCTCTTTTAGCATTGTGGATTCAGTCATAAACGCTATTAGTGCATTGGTTTTCTTGTACCCTAAATTCGACATGTCAGGGAAGTTCTTGGCGGGGCGAGAGCTAAAACGAACTTTGCAGTGGGACATAGATCACCAATCTAAAAGACGACACGAAGCCCATAAAGCTTGGGAAGAAACTCAAAAGATAAAGAGGGAAGCTGATGTCTAAGACATTTAGAAAAGACCCTGCTAAGTTTGGAAAGACTAAGTATAATAAGACAGGTCGATTGGAGAACCTGAAATATACAAAGTATGATCCTGATGAGGATTATGAGGAAAACTATGAACGAATACGACCTAAAAAACGATCCGTTGACACTGAATCGTTTACGGAAGATAGCCAAGCAGGTTATTGAGAACGGGAAAGCTGACAGGAAACTAGCTCTTGAGACTTTTGAGTTTTTCAAGACTAGGGTAGAAGCTGGGAATGATAACGAAGCGGGCACCTGTAAGAAGTGCATGATTGATTGTTTGAAACTAGTGCAAGGCTCCAAGGTCCAAACTACTAAGCTAGTGACTGATCTCCTAAAGAGAGAGGGGCTAGTAAAGAGGCCAAAGGATTCTGAGCAGCCTAGTGATTTAAATTTTGACGATCTGTTGAAGCAGCTTGAAGAAAAAGAAGATGACTAAAAATAACGATAACGAAGAATACTTTCGTATTGTATGTGGTGCTATAGATAAGATTCTACTAGTGAAGAAGTTCTCTCCAACAGAGCTTGAAAGTCACTACATGCAGCTTACCCGAAAGGTATCTGATGCTAGAACAAATATCCACATGCATACGTATGCGGACTTCATCGTAAAACATTTCCTAAAGGATTCAGATGCCTTGTTTCAGGAGCTTGATAAAGAGACGGACGACGGCCAGCCGATCTATCAGAAACCTGAGAGGGTTGCCATTCTTTGGGAGATTTATGAGAGTATCACTAACCTCTACGTGTTGTTCAAGATTGAAGCACTATGCAGTGATATCAATCTGTCCACTCTCGGAGTAGATACAGACCGTCTCATAGATCAGTATTCAAAAGATAACGTTGTTGATGTTGATCAAGAATACAAAGATGTCTTAGAGAAGTATGACTTAGTTGATAAGGTCAAAAAGCCTACTAAGATAATTCCCGCACTAGAACAAATAAAGCTAGTTGAGAAGTATTTGAAAGCTAGAGTAATTGGTCAGAATGAAACTATTGACACTATGATCAATATGCTCAAGTTATTAAAGGTGGGCTTCCTAAAGAAGGGAGTGTTCCTCATGCTAGGTAAGACAGGAGTGGGAAAGACTCTCCTGGGGAAGCTGTTAGCTAAGAAGTATTCTGAGGGCAGAATCTGGCGTATAGATTGTGGGGAGTTTTCTAGTGGTCACGAATACTCAAAGCTTATTGGATCTCCCCCAGGATACATAGGACATGACGCAGAAGCCGCGTGCAGAACTAAGTCTAAGGAGTCTAGTAAGTGGGTGATCCTATTAGACGAGATTGAGAAGTCTCATCCAAAGTTTCAAGATTTCCTGTTGCACTGGCTTGATGAGGGTTATGTCACAGATACGCACGGAAACAAGTGTAGTTTCAAAAACTCTATTTTCATCCTAACATCTAACTCTGGTGTTGTAGACCTAAAGTTAGACAATAGCATGGGGTTTGGTCAGGGGCAGCCTTTCGATGACATGAAGGAAGCTTTGAGAGAGAATCTTAAGAAACAGTTCAATCCTGAGTTTATCAACAGGTGTGACTACTTCTCTACCTTGAATGTGCTAACGCTAGAGGATAATAAGAAGATAGCTAAGTTAGAGCTACGAGGTATCCCTATCACTAGAACTGCCCAATTGTTAGAGTTTGTGGCAGAAAATGGAACTAGTGAAGAGTATGGGGCTAGATACTTGAGAAGATTTATTCTTAGCGATATCGGGTTGCCTGTTGCGAACGAATTGCTAAACGATAGAGTCCCTGCTGATGGGGCTAAGTATTTTACTCCTCTGGTTGAGGATGGAAAACTTACAATTATAAACACTCAAAAATTAGAGGAAAAAGAAGATGGCAGGTTGGAACGAGAGAAGAGCACGGATAAACGTGGGACTGGACCCAGAGACAGGGCTGGCCCCAGGAGTGATACCAAAGACAGTAGTAGAGACGCCAGCGGTGGCCCCGCCTCCTGACCCAGTTGCAACTCCTGAGAAGAAGGCAACTCCTGAGAAGAAGGCAACTAAGAAGCGCGGTCTCTTCGGTCGCAAGAAAAAGTAGAAACTAGGAGTGGGGAGGTTGACGAATACCTCTCTTTGCCTATAATAGTGAGTAAACTCGGCGATCCCTTTGGAGAGCTTATATCTCTCTGACTAAAAACGTAGGGGAGGTAGTCGAGAGGTTCAATTCCTCCGCTGAGCACCAGTTCAAGTAAGAAAAAAAGCAGGAAGGCTAACCTGTTGAAAAAACAGCCTCATGGTTCTGTAGCCCAACGGCAGAGGCACTAGTTTTAGGAACTAGACAGTGTGAGTTCGAATCTCACCAGAACTACCATTTTATGCTTCCTTCTTCTAATTGGACTAGGAACCCTGGTTTTCACCCAGAGTAATGTCGGTTCGAATCCGTCAGGAAGTGCCATTTTTTTATGTTTTAATCATTATTAATAAAAACTACATAATTGTGTAGGATAAGCAATGGCGGAAATCACTGAGAGAGATAAGTTATCTGGTAGAATAGGGAGGTTAGAATCTGGCTTTGAATCTATTTCTGATTCAGTGCGAAATCTAGCTAGAATCGTTGAAACTAATGCTAGGGAGACTAGAGAGATAATCCATAGCTTAGGTGAGAAGTTTTCATCTTCTCAAAAGACAGCTTGGGGGCCTATCTTTCAAGCAGTTTCCACTGCTTTAGCTATTATAGCTATTATTGGCACATTAGTGGCTTTTGCTATAAATACTAAGATAGACTACAATGCTAGAGCCATTGAAAAGTTAGATTTTCTTGAGAGTCGCGGTGATCCTCGTCATGATGAGAGGATTAAGTTCTTAGAGAAGCTAACAGAAGAGCTTAGATTATTAAAGAAATAGACTGTATTCCCGATTGGTGAAATAGTATCATGTTTCTCTTACAAGGAAAGGTTGACCGTGCGATTCGGTCATCGGGGACCATTAATTTCGTGCTTCTTTGGTCTACTAGCCCAACGGCAGAGGCAAGGGACTTAAAATCTCTACAGTCTGGGTTCGAATCCCAGGTGGACTACCATTATTATGTATAAACCTCTTCCGTGTTATCTAACGGTTAAGCCTTCCTTAGTTCACGGGTTAGGAATATTTTGTACCTCTTCTATACCCGAGGGCACAGATATGGGTATATCTCATCATTTCGTTGGTGATTGTATTATTAGAACCCCTTTGGGGGGATTTATTAACCACTCAGAAAAAGATTTTAATTGCTGTCTAAAAAGATTTAGTGTCTGTTCTAATTTAGTGAGTGTTAGAGAAATTTTAAAGGATGAAGAACTCACTGTCTGCTACCAATGGTATACTCCATCATAGGAGATACATAAATACGTTCATGTTACTCTACAGTAACGCTACATAAATACATGAAATACATCTTAACTATGTGTGTAATGCTGGGTATTCTCCTAGCCTCCCCGATAAGTGCTCAAAGTTGGAAGGAAAACTTTAGAGAGATGGTGCGTCAGGGCCAAGAAAAGAAGGCCGAGAGTTCCGAGAATAGCAAGAGCGTCCATCGTGGTGACAAGAAGGCCTCTAGCCGAAAGAGCTTTAGCAGCCTCCGAAAGAGCTTTAGCCGAAAGGGTTCTAGCCGAAAGGGTTCTAGCCGAAAGGGTTCTAGCCGAAAGGGTTCTAGCCGAAAGGGTTCTAGCCGAAAGGGTTCTAGCCGAAAGAGCTTTAGCAGCCTCCGAAAGGGTTCTAGCCGAAAGGGTTC
>Ga0209434_1000160_pt1 | contig 35906 bp, 108 predicted proteins | sample ETNvirnome_2_300_FD_184068 | JGI IMG/M metagenome (GOLD analysis project Ga0209434, IMG submission 184068) | Marine viral communities from the Pacific Ocean - ETNP_2_300 (SPAdes) (version 2) | ecosystem: Environmental > Aquatic > Marine > Oceanic | place: Pacific Ocean | collected 2013-06-22 | reverse complement strand
GGCGAGTGGGAGAATGTGGATTGGCCCGGCCCACCAGAGTGGGAAGGAAGCAGACACTGGTCAAAAAAGGATAAGAATATTAGAAGGATTGGCGCTGTAGATTTTGAAGCAACAAAAGGTGTATCAGGTCTAATAGTAAAGATAGGTGATAGGGGTGACAAGGGATCTTTTATTCTCAGGAATGGCGATGACAGGGATAGTCTAGTCGACTGGCTTAATGCTTTAGAGCTATCAGATAAGGGCGAAGATGAGGCCCGAATGGATCTAGGGTATAAGGGAGATTATTCATGAAGATCTCTAAATCAAAACTACGACAGATTATCAGGGAAGAGCTTAAAGAGGGCTATTCCCGCGAAGAGGTAAATAGAATGATTAATGCCCCTCGCGCTGGTATTTCCGCCCCACCAGTGCCCGGTGGCGAATCCTCCGGAGAGTACGACCTAGAAGCAGAGAATGAGAAGGGTCGACAAGAGGAGTCCTATGTGGCATTAGTTAATTATGCGGCAGATAAGATGCGACACTTGCTCGAATTCGGTCACGACGTCGCGACTGTTGAAAGTGAAGTTAAGAGCGATGTTCTTAAAATGGTGAATGATGCTCTTGAGGAAGCAGCAGAGACAGAATTATAAAATGAAAATCACCCAACAAAGACTACAACAAATCATTAAGGAAGAGCTTATTTACGAGTCGGTTTTACATGATCAGGTTGTCCTTCAGGAGGATGAGAGCGTTGGAGTTGACGCACTAGAGTGGGGTGTGATGGGATTTGCTCTTGTCGCAGACTTTCTTCCTGGAGTTGGAACTGCAGCGAGTACCGCGGCCGGGTTAGGATTAATATCCCTCGCGATATCCAAAAGAAATTGGCTTGGCGTAGCTCTAGCACTCGGATCATTGGTGCCAATAGTTGGAGATGCTCTTCAAATCACTGGAAGGGCCTTTCAGGCGGGAGCTAAGCTTCCGACACCAGTTCTTGAGAAACTCGCACGGGGGCTTGCTAGGGTGACTGATGATGCAATCCATCAGTTCCTGACATCAAATGCTTCAAAGCTTAAAATACCAATGACAAAAGTTGAATATGTTGCGAAAAATACAGGAGCAGCACTGAAAGATTTTAAGAAATCTGTAAATGATGCGTTGGTTTAAAATGAAAATCACCCAACAAAGACTACAACAAATCATTAAGGAAGAGCTTAGTGATCTTCAGTCAGCGGGTCAAGAGGATACCACACGAGGTGAGATGGCCAGACGCGTCCTCGCTTCTCGCGCACAGCCTGATGTGGAGTTTGCAGATTCGAGGATCATAGATGTGAAGCATGAGGATGATGCTCCTGGCATGAGCAGGGTCGTTGCGGTGTTTAAGATGTCAGATGGTAAGAATCAGGCATTCTACAGAAGCACTGGAAAAAGTATGGGGTGGGGAGCTGGCAAGTGGTTTCCTCTAGACGGATGGGCGACCTATGCAGCTCAGGTCGACCCTCTCGCAGGGGGATCATCAGAGGATGCAAAGGACGCGTGGTGGGTTAAGACATTTAAAGAAAAAACAGTACCTTCCGGAACTCCTCAGTTTGAGACTCTTCAGGCGATAAATAGAGCCGAGAGGAGCAATGGTCCCCTTCAGGCAAATGAAACTGTTATCGTACCGGATCCGGAGGTTGATCCCGCTGGAGCCCACAAGGCTCTATCAAGATTGAATGTGTGGCTAAGAGATGCAAATGCAATTAAAACAACTCACGTTCAGGCGCTAGCATATAGCGGCGATAAGGGAGAGGTTGTTCCGGGAAGAAGACCCTTCTTTGGGATTTATGAGAATCTCACAGTCGATGAGATTCTTCTTATTATAGAGAGATTGTGACATGAGGTGGTGGAAAAGACTAAATACGTGGATGAAATGGCGAGGCATTGGCTGGAGAGATATAATAATGCTCACAGCGTGTCTTGGATTTATTGTTGCAGTTGTTTCACTTGCGGTAGCATCAATTTTCGCGTAGGAGATTTGCTGTGAATGACATGAAACTCATCATGGAATCCTGGAGAATGTTCCTTAAAGAAGAAGTCACCTGGGCCGGATTTCACGGCAAGGGTGGTCGTCCCAATCCAAACGCCAGTCGTGGACGAGGCGGAGGAATGATACAGCTGGGGTGTCTCGAGGATTTTTATGATGATGACACCGGAGAGGGAGATCTAGAGAATCCCTCACCTGATGGCAGCTATGATGTTTGGGAAAGAGAGGGGGACGGTGGTTGTCCTCAATTTGAAAATTCCGAATCTGTAGGTTCAGATGAGATTGCAAAAGCAGTTAATTTTTTAAATGATAGAAAGCCCACTAATTTGGTAGCTTATAGTAGGGGAGGAGCGATTGCATATCTAGCAGCAAAGTCTGGCCAGCTATCTCACATCCCAAATATTTATTATGTCGCCCCAGCGTGGAAAAAGCAGGGAAGTCTTCCCGCTGGAAACCACAGCGGCGGAATTATTATTCATGGCACTCACGACGTCAGGGTTCCGCTTAAGCATAGTATTGAGCTTAGCATTGCAACTGGTCTTCCATTAGCAATATTTCCTAGATATGGACACTTGGCAGACATTTTAGGTGTTGCACAAAAGCCCGGTGTTGCTGAGACGATTGTGCAGCCGTCGACACTTAAGAATTTACCTTACGATCTTTTGCCTGACTGGAGGGAGAGAATTCAATATTGGAAAGTTAGGCCAGACGAATCTCTTGGTACAACTGGTGAAAAATCAGATGAGATTTTGTCCATCGAGGACGCTCAGCAGAGATGGTATGAAGAGCATATTTTAGGATCTAAGTCTTCCGAAGTAGTCACTGAGGGCATATGGGATCACTCTCGCTAGCCGGTGAGGTTGATCCGGGCTCTCTGTCTTTCATATAATATTTCATCGAGCACCCGGGTAATGTGCCCCATCAAGCGCCCGAGCGAGTGCCCGCGTATATGTATATACATGTAGGAGGCACACTATTATGATCGGTAGAACAAGACTCGTAGCAATAAGAGGGGACGATCTAATTAGCATGAGACAGGGAATTAGGAGGAGCGTGATTTCGTCTAATATATCTCTTGCACTATCTGTGATTAACTTTTTTTTAATTCTAGCGTTTGCAATCTCGTGCTTGTAAATGTCTGAATTTGTGTGTATAATAATGGAGGTAAATAATGTTAGAATCACTGCTAAGTAAGATAAAAAATTTAGAGGACATCGATAATCTTTCAAAGAGAATAGATGAAGATATCAATAAGCTTCGTGAAGAGGTGAAGGCTATAAGAGACCAGCGTGAAGTATCTATCAAGCAGGTTGATCAGCGTATAGGCAGACTGTCTAGTGAGATGACATCCCTTGGTGCGAGCATCTTTAAGGCGGAGAAGAGAGTCCAGAGTTTGCGTGATCAACAGTTTCGGACAAATAATAAAATTGAAGAGCTAATGGGAATGGCTAGTGAGGATGTTTTCTTTATAGGAATTGATGACGAGCCAACCTGGCGGCATCTTTGGCTGCAAAGGCTGCTAAGGCCGCTTAGGTGGGTGTGGAGGTCATGGGTTGATAATTCACTATATATTGTGTACACATTATGTCTAATTACGTTTTCTTCAATTGTGACATACCTGGTCATGTCAGGATTATTTAGAGGTTGACTGGCAGCATGCAAATTTGAATCGGCCTGTTATATAATGGAGGTGCAAGGTAACATATGGCTATTCCAAAGAAATATAGGAAGCAGGTCAAGGCTGCTCTAAAAGGATCTGCTACAACATCTAAGGCTAGCAATGCTGCGGCTAAGAGCAAACCTCTTGACAGAAAGATAACATGGGCCTTTCATATTGGCGACCTTGTAGAGCATGATGATACGTGCTGCTTTATCCTTGATGACTCGAGAGGCGATGGCTGGTTTGAGCTTATGACTCCCAGCGGTCGTAAGTGGGTCAAAGCAAGAGAGATTATCAAGCTGCAAAATTTGCCAGCTGAAGCTAAGGCCCATGCAAATGGGAAACCCCCTAAGGTATAATAAAAGGGCTGGCAACAAAGCCAAGGAGATAAAACTATGGATATTAAAACTTTCGTCGCTGTTGCATCCCAACTTCCTGCAAGTCAGGCCGTCCTAATTCGCGGTCCTCACGGAATTGGTAAGTCGCAACTAGTGGCTCAAATCGCCTCTGGCATCACACTTGAGGACGGAACGAAAGGCCTGCCTCTAATTGATCGCAGGCTTGCTCAGATGACTGAGGGGGATGTCATTGGACTTCCAGAACTGGTGGATGGCGTAACACGCTTCTGCCCGGTTGACTGGCTGCTACGTGCATGTCGCGAACCGGTTGCTCTCTTTCTTGATGAGATTAACAGGGCCACCATTGAGGTTCAGCAGTGTGCATTCCAGCTGGTCCTTGATAGGGAACTAAACGGAAATCACCTACACCCCGAAACTCGTATTCTTTGTGCGATTAACGCGTCACCTGAATATCAGGTTAACGAGATGGACCCCGCACTTCTTGACCGCTTCTGGACAGTTGATCTGGAACCGACTACCGAGGATTGGCTCGCCTGGGCATCGGACTATGGAGTTGACGACATTATTGTAGACTTTATCCGACACAATCCCGCACACCTTCGGCACGCCGGAAAGATTGAGCCTGGGAAGATTTATCCCACCCCTCGGTCATACGAGAAGCTTGACTGTGCGCTTGGACGATGCAATTGGGCTCCGAACGATGTCGTTGGGAACATTCCTGACGGATTCTATGCACTCACCACCGGGTTCCTCGGGACTGAGGCATCAATCTCATTCCGTGACTTCGTTAAGAATTATGAGTCACAGATCTCTGCTGAGGACATCCTTGATAAGTGGAAGTCTGTTAAGAAGCGAGTTAAGAACCTTGGTAATGACAAGCACAATGCTCTAATTGAGAAGCTTGTTAATCACTGCAAGGATAATGAGTGGAGTCTTGATCAGACGAAGAGCGCGTGTGATTTTGTTAAGACACTCTCCGGTGAGATGATCGTAAGCTTCTTCAACAGCATTCTTGAGACAGGAAACGTTCCGAATATCAGGTCCGTCCACAAGTTCATCGGAATGTTGGTGGTTGAGAAGGTTACCGCCGCGGAGAAGGTCTAGATCAATTGCATGTAAAGCAAAGTTCGCGGATGGTATAATAAGGTAACGGGAGAAAAAAATGGCACAACCTGCAAAGAAAAATGAAAATACATCTCACGACCTCCACGAGGTGGAGGCGAGTGAGGAACTCCTGCTAGCGGCCAAAGAGTTTGATCTCGGTAAGCATCTAGTTAAGCTTCTAATCAACGAGCCGTTCTTCAGCACTTTGATGCGGAACGTCACTAAGATTAAGTCAGAGCATGTTTCCACAGCCGGAGTTACCATCAGGGATGGTGAGTTTATTCTCCTGTGGAATGCTATGTTTCTTGCATCGCTGAAGTCAAAGGAGGTGAGAGGATTGCTCAAGCATGAGTCATATCATCTCATCTTTAATCACTGCTCCTCCAGAAAGCAGGACCCACACAAGATCTGGAATATCGCAACTGACCTGGCAATTAATAGTCTTATCAGTCACGATGAGCTCCCCGAGGGAGGTCTCTATCCCGGCAAGCCCCTTGACCTAAGTAAGGTCACTGATCCCGTGACACTAGAGAAGTGGAAGAAGGTATCGGATCTTATTGAATCATTCCCGCCAGGCGAGGCCTCTGAGTGGTACATGACTAAGCTCAAGGAGAATCAGGAAGTAGCTGACACCATTTCTGAAGGCGGGGGAGGAAAGTGTAACGGAAACTGTCAACCCGGTGGCAATGGTCAATCATGTGATGGAGAGTGCAATTGCGGTATTCCCGGAGGGATGGATGACCATGAGGGCTGGGGAGATCTCACAGATGAGGAACAGCAGGTAGCCGAGGCCCAAATTAAGCAGGCTCTCTCAGAGGCAGTTAAGAAGTGTGATAGGAACGGACAGTGGGGAACAGTTTCTGGCTCCACGCGTGAGCAGTTGAGGCTCATGGTCAGTAACGCAATTGACTGGAAGAGAGTCATTCAGAACTTCTGTGGAAATAGTCAGAGGGCAAATAAGGCTCGGACTCACAAGAGAGTGAATAGAAAGTATCCCTACATCCATCCGGGTGTTAAGAGAGGCCACAGCGCAACGATTGCTGTCTACATGGATCAATCAGGATCTGTTGGAAATGATGACGTTGAGCTATTCTTCGGATGTCTAAATCAGCTAGGAAGAATCACAAAGTTTCTTCTCTATCCGTTTGATTGGTCAGTTGATGAAGACAACGCGTGTGAGTGGAGAAAGGGACAGAAGTCCCCGCCCATTCGTCACCGGGCCGGAGGAACCAGCTTTGACGCGGTGGAGGCTCACGTAAGAGGTAATCTCGGAAAGTGGGATGCCCACGTAATTCTCACTGATGGAGAAGCATCAGATCCTGGGCCAAGTCTACAACGACGATGCTGGGTTCTGCTACCAGGGTGTAGTCTTCCATTCAGCCCTTACGGAAATGATATTGTTGTAGAGATGAATGATCTCTAGCATGCATTATTGAATTCACATTTGGTATAATTGTTAAGCATAAATACACAAGGAGATTGTTAATGCGAATCAAAACCCACGTAGGTGACGTTCCTGTCGGAACAAATATTCTAGATATTGAGGTCCCTGAAGCTCTTAGAAAGAGAGTTAAATCAGGACTTTTATATTTTGATGATGCTCTAGGTGGTCGGGGATTCACCCCGTCAGCTGTCACACTATTCACAGGGACCCCTGGCGCCGGAAAGACGACAATGATGCTAGAGCTAGCAAATAGTCTAACCGGTCACGGAGCTCAAGTTCTATTCAATACTGCAGAGGAATCGCTCTATCAGCTTAAAATGACTGTTGAGAGGCTAAGACTAAGACATGGCTTCTCAGCTGGACAAGAAACACTGGTCCCTAAGCTACTAGAAAATTGTGATACGCTTCGCAAGAAGAGTCCAAAGAAGCCATTCTTTCTAATTGTTGATAGCTTGCAGACCCTAAACGATGGTAAGTATGGAGAACATAACACAAACTCTAAAACTGCGGAGAGATCACTTCTTCAAATCACTGATTATTGTAAGGTGAATTTTTGCAACGCCGTTATCATTGGTCAAGTCACCAAAAACGGACAGATGGCCGGAGCAAATGTTCTTAAGCACATGGTGGACGCAATGATGTCACTTGATGTTGAGAGGAAAGATGAGGACCTAATGGGCTGCAGGGTTCTTACAACTGAGAAGAATAGATTTGGCGGAGCTGGACATATCTTTTTCCTAGCACTTCGTGAGCGCGGATTCGATGAGGTTAGTAGAATTAGTGTGGGCTAAAACGTTGTTCCATACAATTAGATGCGAAAATAGTACAATTAAGATGTCGCCAAATACTTTATTAGGAGAAATGAAATGGTTTTAAAGACTAAGAAAAATATTCGAAATACTAGATACGGACCCGGATACACCTCGTCAGAGGTGGCTCTAATGTCAATGTCTAATCTCGCCGGCCTGGAGAAGGATGACCTCGATCTCTTGACTGAGGACTCAGATCTAAAGATGGTCAATGAGAGCACATTTAATCTCAACCGTCGCAAGATGAACAATCTTTTGGCGGCACTTTCTGAGGGTCACATCACAGTCGGAGAGTTCCAGGAGGAACTTCAAACTGAACTTGATAGGACCAATGCTAAGTTTGACTCTATCAATATTTCGGGGTAGAAATGTTTAAGTGGAAAGCAACTATTCGTACCAGGTGGGGAGACATCGAGGTATCGATTGATGCTCCAAATCAGCACATCGCAAGGAACCTTATTGAGTCCAAGTATGGAAAAGAGAACATCCTCGGATGTGAGATTAGACAGGGGTAAATATGGCAGAGGACATTAATTACACACCAGACGAAGATGAGGTCGAGTCAGCGATTGTGTTTATGAATAACTGTAGTGAATCTGACCTGATTGATTCGTGGAATAAAATTGCGTCAGAGTGGGCTATAGTTTCAGTTGTCTCGATCCATAAGTCACTTTGTGAGTCTGGAAGGATTAATACACTTCTCAAAAGCTTTGAGGGCTGAGGTATAATCATGCATGTAAATATGAATACATCTGTGGTATAATGGTACATAGGAAGAGGAAAGTATGGCAACTAGTAAAGTATATTTGAATCGACTCCAATGTGATAAATTTGACATTCAGTATTTCTCAGATGATGAGTTTTACACTGAGGCAGATATTCTTCTCAATTCTAGGGGACCGGGCGGGTATGATAGAGATCACACAGATCTTTTAAGCCCATTGATGTCTCAAAGGATATTCCTACGACGAGTTGAGCGCGATCCGCCGGGATGGTATCAAATTATTCATGAGAACTTTCAGTGCTGAGTGACACTGAAGCGGGGGTGAGGTCATTCAGCACTCCTTGGTTATCCCCCGCTTCACCTCAATGAGGTTAAACCTTTCTGTTTGACGACGAATTGATTATGTATAGATGTGGAGGATGGCATGGAAGATCTACAAGATAAATTCTTAGAGGAGATGATATCTGATATTCCTCTTGGGGGATTCTCTCTCCCACAGTATGTTATAAGTGGATCTGGGTGGGGATGGTTTCTTGATCCAGAGGCTCACGCAATGGTTCGAATAAGTAGAGGAACAGAGATCATTCCGCTTGGAGATGACTCTGACAGCCAGGAAAGACTTCTTGTTAGAGCACCTTACCGATTTCTTTTGATTCCTGAGAAAGAGGTCCAGGAAATTGGCTGGAACTAAAAAGAGAAAGAAGAAGAAGCCTCCGGTAAAGCGAAAGGCCATAGTCCGACCTAAGAAAGATGTTGTTGAAGAGATGGATGGATGGAAGCTAGGAGATCTCGTGTGGGGGCTCACTCAGAAAAATGAGCACCTCTATGGTATGGTGGCGACATTTCATCCCGCCAATCAGATTTGTGGTTACCCGCCTGAGGAGTTGGGACCTGCTGTGACATTAATGACCGAACCTGACAAAAAGTACAGAGCAGTTTTACTTTCATCTCTCAAGGAGAAGGGTCCCACCAAGGCGACTAGAAGTCTTGCGAGAAAGAAAGCCAAGATAGAAAAGGATAAAAAATAGTGGGAACACACGCAATCATGGGTGTAAGATATAGCAATGGAACAATGAGTGGATGCTATATTCACTTTGACGGTGGGACGATGGAGCACAGAATTGAAGACTTTGTATCAAAAAATACAGTTACGGGTCTCGCTCTAATGATCGCCAAGGCTCAGGCTCGTGGCGGAATACGATCCTTTCACTGCCCGCCCCATCTGTCAGATGGGCCCGGTGAGACAGAGTTTCTAAATGACCAGGAGCCTTACGTCATCAATGAAGATAACTGGAGAGATGATCACTACGGTGCCAGCTACTCTTATATTGTAGACTACGATACGGGAAAACTAAAGAAGTGGAGTAAATATGGGTAAAATGAAAAAGGGAGATCTTGTTAGGCTATCGTCTAACTGTTTCACGACTGCCAACGGAGGATCACGTAAGTATCCTTCAGGGACACATGGGGATGATGATCTTCAGATATTCAGAGCCCGCCGTCCCATTACCGAGAGTGAGACTCGTGGGTGGTATAATAGTGACGCCAGCAAGGGAATGAATGACGCGGGCGAATCAAAGCTTCCACCGCAGTCAGTCTCAGTCACATTAAAAAAGAACGGTGTGTACCCTGTGCTAAGGGCTCGGTGTAGAATTCGGCTCGGCTATGGGAATCCCACTCCCGGTATGGCGAAGATTCTCTGTACAGATACGGGAGAGATCGCATACGTTAAGAGAGATTTTCTCGAGGTTGTGACATGATGCGAAATTTAACGATATTAATTTTATGCTCACTAATTGTTGGGTGTGCCACAGTCAGAATCAAATACATTAGTGATGAGTACAAGCAGCTAGATAGTCCTTGCTTCGATGGATTACTTCTTAACCTAGAAGAGTCTAAGTGTAGGGAGATCAAGGCATTCAAAATTCCCCACACAGGCGTCGTAAAGTTAGAGTGTGTCTCTCGGGGCTCGGACGATCACTGGCTCAATAATCTATACTATATCATTCCGATGACAGAACTGTATTACTTTGAAGATCAGGTGCTTGCAGGGAACCTTTATCCGTTTCCGGTCTGTGTTGATAATGTTCTAATCGTGGGAGCGAAGAGGATTAAGTGAAGTTAGGCGATCTCGTGAGACCTGGCGCAGCACATCCGGAGCGATATTCCCACGGGATGGCTCACATTGGAATTGTTGTCAAGCTCAATGTGGACATGTGGCCTGAGTGTTCAGATGAACCGTCGGGCGTCACAGTCCTGTGGCCGCAGGATGGAAAGGAAGACGTGTATGCGGATGAGGTTGAGACTTTAGATGAAAATTACTAAGTCGTGGTACATGTATGTCGTTAAGTGTTCTGATTCGACGCTATACACGGGAGTGACCACTGACATATCCAGGCGATTAAGTGAGCATAATTCCGGCAAGAGAGGCGCTAAGTACACTCGGTCGAGATTACCAGTATCACTTGTATATTGGGACGAGCATCCAGATAGGTCAACAGCCCAAAGGTATGAGGCGGCATTCAAGAGATTGAGTAGAGCTCGAAAGGTTGAGATAATATCTGAGAGAGTTATGACTCTTATGAACGATGGATCGCCAGGATGCATTAGGGGGTTTCCAGATCAGCTCCTGTTTGACTTTACACCCACAAATGATAAGAACAAGGGTGGATGAATTAGGCGATAACTGGGACAATCTCTCGGCGCCATCAACGTATTTGTGATATTGTATTTGCGATCACATATTTATCAATATGATTCTTACGAAATCTCGATTAAGACAAATAATCTCAGAGCAGATTGGCGGAAGTCCGAGATTCAATAAGCACATGAATTCTAGCTGGGAAGGATGGGTTCATGAGTCAGATAATGATTCTATGTATGAGGATGATTCTGAGCTCGTCTATCCAAATGCTCCTCCTGTTGGAAGCTATCTTGAAGAGGACGACTCTGATGGTGATACTGAGGATGAGGGAATGGAAGTCGGAGATGATGCAAGAGCTGCAATGGGAGGTCCAGAATATCTTCCAGAGATTCACAGATTGACTCGTGCTAATCTTAGGGATCTCATACTTCGAGAGGTCCAGCAAATCTCTTTAAATCCGTCCCAGTCTCCTAACCGTGAGCCGCGCCCCACAACGCCTCGTCCCGTTATTCAGGGGACAGTAAAAGCCTCCTCTGCTTCTCAGGCATCCAGCTTATTCTCAAGCGAGAGAAACCTTGAAGGATACTCAGTCAGGTGCGAGGAGTCTCCTCCTGGTTCTGGGAATTGGTCATGCGTAGCAAATAGATCAGATCTCGGTGCAGAGCAGTCTCTAAGTTATCCCGGAGAGGAAGCCGGAGACTGGTCTCAGTGATGAATCTAACCTAGTCACACATGTAAATTATGTCTCTAATTTGGTATAATACATACACGGGAGGCAACCACAATGAATAGACTAGAATCTCTGACAGCACAAAAAGAGACATACTCTTCAGAACTAATCTCTCTTGAGAAATCAATTACTGAAGCTGCTCAAAAACATTTTGAAGAGTCCGGAGGATGTCAGCGCTGCCGCGGAAGAGGGTGGGTTGTTACGTGGGACACTCTTGATAGCATGACCGGATGTTATCACGAGCACGCTTCGTGCACCGAAGAGGGTTGCACAGTTGAGGCTAGAGAGAGAAGCGGACTTCTTCCAAAGAATTTAAAGTACGACAATTTCCACAGAGAGTCTCAGTGGTATCCAAAATTCTCTGATCAAGAGAATGAGAGAAAGACATTTCTTCAAGGTGAGATCTCTCGACTGTCTCGTGAGATCCGAGAGGAGGAGTGGCTATGGCAGCCAGGAGCAGGAAAAATCGCAAAGGTTGTTAAGAGTGGGCGAGGCAGGAAGGATCGAAGGGTCCCTGTCGGTGTTGAAGGTCTAATCAAGAAGATTCACACAAATGACTGGGGAACAGCGAAAGCGATTCTCATCGACAGTGATGGTAAGAAGTGGTGGCCATCGGTGTCGCAGATTGAGATCACAGATCCCGAGCCGGATACATCTCACTGGGATGATCTTGATGTTGTAAGTAGAACTCAGACCGGCTATCCTGTTGTCGCAGTCGTTAAGAAGAAGACTGCTCGAGCTGCACTGATCAGGACAACAACTGCAAAAGAATTCTGGATTCCCTATAGTCAGGTTCCAGAGCTTCAGAACTCTATTCTGAAGGAGGCCGCTAGTATTTTGATGCCGATGTGGCTTGCAGAGAAAAATGGCCTTGTGACAAAGGATGCGTAGAAGATAGTGGATCTTTCCCATCTTTTGTGGTTCCTGTGTGGCTTTTTGACATGTGTCGTCTTCGTGGCCGCAATTAACAATAATCAAATGTGATAAGAGGTACTGATGGAAGGTTTTATATTTGGTGCTATCGACAACGGAATTGTTCTTGTCGGTATGTATCTAGGGGTTGATATTGAAGGATGGCTATCGAGGAGGCTGGGGAGAGAGTCCAACCCAATTTTGGGCGCAGTTGTAGGAGCCACAAGCTTCAATGCTGTCTCAGATGGAGTTGCCGCAGCTCTTGACTCTGCAATGAGCGGAATGACGCTGGGCATCGTCCTCGGATGTTTGTCAGTGATGCTTGCTATTCCTGTGATTGAGAAGATTAAGCGTGTATCCCGGCGACCTGGTCAGGATTAAGGATGTTTCCCAGCAGACCCTCTTTGAGGAGGGCAGATCTATGGGTGTCGTAGTTGGTTTTGACGAGTACAGGGGACCAAGAGAGATGAGACAAAGTCGAATGGCATTTGGTTATCCTCCGTATGGAAGCCCAAGAAAGGGAGAGACCATTGTCAAGGTTTTGTGGAGTGGCTCTGGCAAAATCGGGTGGGTTCTTAAAGATCGACTGGAAATAGTTGCTGCCTCAGGCATGCAAACTTAAGTTCACATGATGTATAATTGTAATATAAACAATGAAAGGTTACACTAACATGGGTGATTTGAAAAATCTCACAGGAAAAGAAGTTAACGAAGGCGTCGAGGAAGACGTAGGCGGTACTATGCTCACAGGGGCAGGGATTGACTTCTTCCAACTTCTAACAATTCGTTCGGCTCTGCAGGCTCAGTGCCGCGGATTCCGACTCTCAAACAAGATCCCTCAGGGAACTACACTGGCTCGACGACATCTTGGACTCAAGGGAAACAAGGAGAGCCTGCTTGAGCAGGTGACTGAGATCATCGACCGGATTCAGACAGAGAGGTCCGCAGACAGTGGGGCTCTTTAGCTGGGACTGCAAGGAGTGCGAGCATCCGATGCTTAGCCTCCACGCAACTAATCACATCAATGAGTGGATGAATGAGGTCGTCGTGATCGAGCATAACGGTGGCATCCTCGAGGGGAGCTATGACGGATACGGCCGAGTAGGCAACGACGACATCAGGATTGGACCAACTGTGAATGACGAGTTCACGAATGAGCCGTGCTGTTACCACAGGTCGTGCTGGGAAAAGGCGGGAGAACCGACTGCGTACTCTCCATCTGTGGGATCAGATGACCAGGGATATTTCTTCGACGACGGCGATCATGACATGAGCGATCCGATATGACGAAGTGGACTCTGGTTCAGCACAGCGGATTTGCTGTGGACGGAAAGCATGACTTTGAGAGTGCTGTCCAAGTAAGAGGGATTTCTCAGAAATCTGTTGATCTTGTTCGTAATGTTGGCGGCCTATTGTTTGAGAACTACATGCAGGCATCTGTCGCAGAGTATGACGAGAATTATCCGCCAAGTCTTGCGGGAATGATTCCTCATGTAGATGGATCATTCTCTAATGAAGAAATTGAGGGACAAAGGATTTACATTCCTTTCAATAATGATGAATAATATCACTGGTAAGGACACCCATGCAATGCGAGAATTTGCTAAGGTATAATAAAAGGTAAGCCAAAAGGAGAATAAATGGATTACAGTAAGAATCACATTGCAAATATCACGATCTCTCCGGAGAGCGGGAAACTTGATGTGTCTACGTGGGTTGATAGTTCCGGGTATGCTACTATTGAGCTTGGCTCGACTATGACAATTCGTCTTGACAGTCATGATTTTTCAAAACTGGCTCAGGTCATTGAGAGTACTCGTGAGGCATTGATCAACAGAGTAGCTCGAGAAAAAGTGGATGCTCAAAAGGAGTCAGCTCGAGCTGCTGCTCTCTGCGCCCCTAATCTCTACTTCTCAGAGAGAAGTGAACAGCAGAGCATTAACCCATTTGACAGTGTCAAATTTGTGCGTAATTCATCTAGCTGAATGATATTTGGGCCGTTAGCTCAACAGGCAGAGCATTGGACTTTTAATCCGAGGGTTCCGGGTTCGATTCCCGGGCGGCTCACCATTTTAACTATCATTGTAAAGCGTGTGATTGTGTGATATAATGATTTATGTGAGGAGCATATGAGCTACGTAACAAAAAAGATGGTCGACTATATGATCGACAGAATGGTTCATCTCGAGAAAGATCTCAATGAGGTGTACACTAATAATGGATTGGACTTTAGATCTAATTCTGGTCGAAGGAATGCAATTCTTTCTCAGGCACAAGAAGTTTTTCTCGCTGAGTCACTTAACCTACACGGAGAGTCGGCTCTGGAGGATGGAAGGACGGGCCATCCTGATATTTGTGTTGTCAGCCAGAATAGAGAGCTTGAGTGTAAGATGACATCAGGATCTGGCGGATCTTGGACACTACAGACGGACTATGAGACGCTTGATAGAAAGGGAGAAGTAGACTTTCTCTATGTTCTAGTGAATGAGGAATTTAGTGAGTTTGCAGTTCTATTCTTTGATGGTCTTACAAAGGATGATTTCCACCCTCCGTCAAGCGGATCGAGAGGAAAGTCACCGATGAATAAGATTAATGCAATGGATAAGTGCACAGTTCTTATGGGCCGCGTCGAGGCCAAGAATGATAAACTAATTGATCAATATAGTGACAAGATCATCGAGATCATGAAAAAGTATTCGGAAAAACTTTCTCTTATTGATAAGCGAATTAGCGAGACCACCACCCCCAAGAAGCTTGAAGCTCTTGTCGGGGGCAAAGAAGGATTTCTAAATAGATCAGCCAACAAACTCGAAAAGATTGCTGGAAAAATTGTGTACTGGAGGAATGCACCTCTTCAGTTTAGCATTGAGCTAGAGAAAAGGACCGACAATGCCTAGTGTATTATGAAGCTAAGAATCTTGCTCTAAGCAACGGAAGGCAATATCATCTCGCTGCTATCCTTCTTAGGAAGGGACGTGTTGTGAAGATAGGTGAGAACACTAGCAAGACTCACCCGAGATTTCAAAGACAATACTCTGATGGAACGTGGGCATCACACATGCACGCGGAGATGAATGTTCTAAGGTTCGCTGAGCCCGGCGATGAAATTGAGGTCATACGATTTAAGAAGTGTGATCATACAATGACCATGGCTAGACCGTGTCCCCTGTGCATGAATCATCTTCGGGCTGCCGGAATAAAAAGAGTTCGATACACTAATTGGGACGGTGAGTGGGAAGAGATCTCGCTATAGCATGCAATGCTGAACTAGTTTAAGGTATAATGTTAGCAGGTGCAACGCAATGAAAATTCCAAAGCAGAAGTACTTCGTCGGCGACCTTGTTATCATGACCAAAGATCACTGGCCCTATCTTAAAGCTGGTCAGATCGGATACATTAGACATGCCCGATGCGATGAAGCCTGTTCGAAGGGCGGAATCGTCGGCCGAGACCCAGATGATGGAGGGCCACACTACGTGATGGAGTGGGGATATGTTGGTGTCTTTGGTCACTACCCCTCCGTAGGTGTTCGACTCGATGGGCTCTCTCCCGTAGAGGTGATCAGTGAGATCAGATGATCCACGTCATCGTGTCAAGGTGGGCAATATTGTGAGCTATCGGACCGAACATCGCTGGGATATCGATATGCCAATTAGGGTAACAGAGATCGGTCTAGTTGTTAGCTGGTCCGGCGACGGATTCGTGGCAAATGTGATATTCAAAAATGGAATACGTCAAGTCCACGTCAGAAAATTGAAGGTGATAAATGAGAATTGGTGATCTAGTAAAGATGAAGAGAGGATACTCCTCTCACGGTGTGATCCTGGATATCAGTGAGGCACCGGACGTGAAGTGGGTTCGTGTATTGTGGTCTGATGAGGGGCCGAGCCTAGAGAAGGAAAGGGACCTGGAGGTAGTCAGTGAACTTTCCGATGAGCAGCTTGAATTGGTGAGGGGTGGAATGAGTTCCAAGACCTTTAGTCATTGGCGCGCTGAGGTGCTCAATGAAAACTGGTGATCTCGTTAAGCTGAAGTACATCATGTTCTGGCACCTAAAGAATAATCCCTACCTGGACTACACCGAGGAGCCATTTCTTGTTCTTAGTAGGGACAATATCACGCAGATCAGACTCTTGGATCCCAGAAGTAACAGAAGATTTAATGCTCTAGTTGAGAGCTTTGAGGTTGTCGGTGAAGGTGGGTGATCTTGTCACCGTTAGACTCGGACCGCTCAAGGTGAGGGGACCTGATAAATGGTCTGTGATGCCCAATCCACACTTGAGGTACACGAAGGGTATCATACTCGATTGCCTGGAGGGAGGAGATGGATTCTTTAGTTATGAGGTTCTCTTTGACGGAATGGTCGAGTGGTTTAGTGACTTAGATCTTGAGGTGTTGAGTGAAGGCGGGTGATCTTGTCAGGTTTCCGGATGATGAACGGCTCGCTCAATGGCAGTCGAGAATTGCTATCGTCGTCTACGTCTATGAGACTGGCAGCGAGCTTGGACTTAATTCCACATGGGATACATCATTTGTAGAGATTCTATGTGGCGGTGGGGATATTCAAATTCATGACATGACGCTGCTTGAGGTGATGTGTGAAGGTCGGTGACCTGGTGATGCTTAGCCCTGATCTCGGTGGGTCGAGTAGCAAGCTGGGAATCATTGTTGAGATATGTAAGGGATCTTTTGCGCGGATCGGTTATCGACATGTTAACAAACGTGCCCACATCATGTGGAATAAACGACGGTACGGTGACCGGATCACATTTTCGTACGAGACCTTTGACGCTCTCGTGGAGGTGACAGATGAAGATCGGTGACCTTGTGAGATACACGGCGGTCTACCCCGGATTCGAGCACCAGAGCTTAGGCATCATCATCGGTGGTCCCAACTGGGGGAGAGCGAGGGATTGCTGGAAGATCTGGTGGATAGGCCAGCGTAACGACGATGGGAGTGCCAAGATAGGCTGGTGGGACGATCACCGCTTGGAGGTGATCGGTGAAGGTCGGTGACATGGTTCTGTGTAAGCTCGAGATGAATGATGAGCCTAGTGATAAGCTGGGCATCCTCCTGAGGCGTCGGTGGCGTCAGGCAACCGTCTACCCCGGTCGTCTCCCAGGAGTCGTTTGGGAGGTCATGATTGGCGGAAGGTTGTGGAATCTCCCAGACAGGATGATGGAGGTCATCAGTGAGGATCGGTGATCTGGTCCGGTGCACATTCCAGCCAAGCGTCTCTTGCGTGAAGAGTGACTGTGCTATGCCGATGGAATACCACATCCAGGGTGAGATTGGGATAATCACTAATGTGCGCTGGGGTCATGTGGAATTGTTCCGAGTACTATTTCCTCAGTTCGGATACACACACACGATTTCTCGCTGCGGGATTGAGATAATTTCTGAAAAATAGATTATCTCAAGCATGCAAGCTGAATCAATTTATGGTATAATTGTAATGTAAACAGCCTGGGAGAAAATGAATAATGGCGAGCTTGAAAAGTGACAAGACGTTCGACGAAGCATCTCAGACAGCAGAAAGATTCATGTCTCTCATTCCAGTTGATTGCATCATCGCCGGATCTCTTCGAAGGAAGAGCCCCGTGGTCGGTGACATCGACGTCGTGAGTGTTGGGTGTTTCCCGCAGTATGTCGACGGAGCAGAGTTCATCTCTGGCGGCGACACACTTCGAACGTATCTCTTCGAGGACACACAGATAAATGTCATGGTCGCTGACCCAGAGCATCTAGGAGCAACTCTTTTGTATGCAACCGGATCAGGTAAGTGGGCGATGCTTATCAGGCTGAAGGCTAAGAGGAAGGGATATAAGCTCAATCGATATGGGCTGTTCAATAGAGAGACTGGAGATCTCATCGCATCAAAGACAGAGGCAGATATTTTCACAGCACTAGGAAAGCGATTTGTCATTCCTCAGGATAGATCCAGGTGACACAATCAGTGACCCCAGGTAGATTATACAGGTGCAGTTACGGGGACCACGGCAGATGGTACGGCAAGTTCTGTCTCTATATGGGAGAAAGCATCATTAATCGAGATGACGGAGTGAAGATCACAAACCATCTCTTTTATATAGATAGCCGTCTTAGGCTGACTGATAAGACATTGCTCGCATATATGAAGGAAGAAAAGTGATGATGATTGGTGACTTCGTACATAATGTTCCACATGACAGGTATGGAATTATCGTCAAGGAGCTAGAGCCAATTACAGATCCTGATGGATTGGTGGCAGAACGAAGACTCATTGTCCTCTACGGAGATAATGAGATGATCGTAACTGGTGACACATTCCTAAGAAAGGTTGATGAACAATCATGAGAGTTGGTGACCTGGTGAGAATTGTGGTTAGGGAAGGTTTCGTCGAGAGCCGAACCGAGTGGCTGCACCGTCGAGCTAGTCTTCATGGTGTGGTCTTGGTGGATCACTCCCCCATGCGTCCTCCTGATATTGGTCGTGTGGTAGATGTCATGTGGAACAATGGGACTATCGAAGACATGTACTCTGATGAACTTGAGGTGATCAGTGAAAACTAAATATCTTATCGATGCGAACGGAATCATCGACGACTTCTGCGCACCTGGCGGCGCGGTAGGACATCCCTTCACACGGCACATCATGCTACACTCGGAGTTCAATAGAGCTTTGGGTTCATGTCTCAGAGAATTGAAAGAGCAGAAGTTTAATAAGCAAGAGGTAGAGAAAGCCATGACTCGTCTTATCGATGAGGTATACGATGAAAATCGGTGATTTGGTCATCTGCGAGATGCAGAAGAGAAGTGAGCCCATGGGCACGGTGGAGAAGGTGATAGGGGTGGTGCTTAGCAAGCCAAGCCCACAATATCCCAGTGAAGCGGTGATGTGGCATGGTTGGAATGTTTTGGTGCGTGGCAAGGTCCAGCCATTTCCAGAGAGGCTCTTAAGTGGCTACTATGAAAGTCGGTGATTTGGTTAATGATCCGGCTTGGAGGATGAGCGGAGTTATCGTTGGGAAGTCTTGGACCGAGCAACACCCAGCTGGTAGAGGTGATCTGACCTGGGACTGGTTGGTGTTGTACCAGAATGGAGAGCTCCACGGAGCAGATATCAATGACTTGCAGGTGATCAATGAGGCCAGTTAAGCCCGATCTCGGACATCTCGTTAAGTTGCGACCCACCTCTTCAGCGTGGAACGATCCTGTTACCCGTCAGGCTCTCGCTGTCGTTGTCGACAAGCGGGGAATTGAAGTGCTCCTGCTGCTCCGTGGGTCACGAAAATGGATCCGACGTGATCAGCTCGTCGCGGTACAATGAATGTGAACGACTTGGTTCGAATTGTGATAGGTCGGATGGATGCACCGTCGTGGACTTCACACAGCCACTTCTTTTCTTTCGTTGGCAGGGAGGGAATTGTGATCGACACTGGAGAAGCGGAGTGGGGAAGTGAATGGTTGCCTACTGCCAGTGTTCTAATCGGCGGCAGGATCGAACACTTTCCAGAGGAAATGATGGAGTTGATCAATGAGGATTGAAAGAGTGAAACGCGGTGACTTGGTGAGACACCCGAAGGGCATGGCAAATGTTTGCGAGAAACAATACTCCGCAGGGATTGTGATTGAGGTGAGACAGCCCAGGAATCCCCCAGGACAGATACAGTGTCTTGTCCTCTGGCGCGGACTGCCAGGACTAATGCTCTATATGGCTGACCAGCTGGAGGTAGTTAATGAAGCCCGGTGACATCGTGAGGAGGAATGAGATAGCTTGGCATGCATCCCCAAGAGTGCACGGGGACCTGGGCGGAATCATAATAGATAAGCTGGAAGGTGAGGACGGATTCTTTAATTACAAGGTGTTCTTTATCGACTGCTGTGAGTGGTTCAGTGACCTCGAACTAGAGGTGATCAGTGAGAGTCGGTGATGTTGTAAAGTTCTCGAGGGAGTACTACAAAGATTCTCCGGGACACGCGTATGTCAAGGATTGGATTGGAATTATTCTTGAGTTCAACATCGGTGCCCCTAGTCTAGACCCTCAGGTTTCACATCATCGAGACAAAGATGAGATAAAGGTATCGTGGTCGATCCTCGGGGAGACACACATCATGACTTATGATGAGTTATGGTGGAGTAACCTGGGCTTCGAGCCGTTTGAGGTGGTGAGCAGTGAATGTCGGTGACATCGTAAAGATCAGGGGAGCAGGCCTGTCACGGTGGGCTGCTGAGAAGTATCTCGGTCACGTCGGAATCATACTCAGTCTCGAGACTGACTGCGAGGATTGGCAGGCTGGTGTGCGAGTTATGATTAACGACGAGACAACGAATTTTATTCCGAGGTATATTGAGGTGATTTGTGAAGACGGGTGACCTGGTGAAGGATGACTTCGGAAACGTTGGGCTTATTCTCGAGGGTCCTGCCATCTTTGGCAACGGCGACGCGTATCTTGTTTTCTTTAATCCCTCCGCGGAGGGATATCTTGGGGGCCTTCCCTGGATTCTCGAGAGTATGCTGGAGGTGATCTGTGAAGATCGGTGACCTGGTAAGATATGATACCGTTCGATACGACGACTACATGAATCAGCCGGGCGTTGTGATTAGGTTCTGGAGCCAGCCTCCTTACACACAAGGGTGTCCTGATAGAGAGATGGCGGACGTCCTATTCTATTACGGAGTTGTGGCCGATGATACATGTGAATTCGAGGTGATCTGTGAAACCGGGTGATTTGATTCGATACAAGCATAACGGGAAAGCTGGAATCATTTTAAGGATTGACCCCGGTCGAGGATATCCGCATAAGTGTGATACACATCTAGTTTTGTGGTCAAGGGAAAGTGGGGGAAAAGTGAAGTGGTTTGTTTCGCCGGAATGGATTGAAAGGTTTGAAGATGATGAAGGTCGGTGATATTGTCAAAATGGGAGTTTTTCTCAATAATCAAGTTAAGGATGAAATCTCACGACTTGGTATCGTGACACATGATCGCGGAATGGCAGGCTATCCCAACGATAGTCGGCGTCGATTTACGGTTCTGTTTGGCTTCTGGAGACATACTGGGTATGAAGATCATTTTGAGGTTATAGATGAAGGTCGGTGATCTAGTCACTTGGAGTGAATTCGGCGGAGGATGGTCAGGCGGACCGAAAGAGGGAGACTACTGCGGATTACTTTTAGAGGTGATTCCGCAAATACGTCGAAGAAATGGATTCCGCCCGGCAAGGGTGAAGGTCTTGGATGGGGATGGTGAGATTATCACAACTCGTAAAATATATGTGGAGGTAATGACATGAAGGTTGGAGATATGGTTTTATTGAAGGACGATCTGCTCTACGAAGGTGAGAATCCATACGGAACAATTATTATGATTCGGAATGCTCCCTGGAGAGCGCTAACCAAGCTCGTATTCTGGTGGGAAGACTATACACACTCGTGGGAGGCACCCTGTGATCTGGAATGGTGCCCAGAAAAAAGAGATGGCAATGTGTAATCAAAGGCATGCAAAGCATGTTCATGTGTGGTATAATTGAAAGGTAAACAATATGGAGAAAAAAATGCAAAAAACATCATTTTCTGACTCGTCACGAGACGGAGTCGTCGATGATCTTCTGAAGCGCTACCCAGCTGGACCAGCTGGTGCGTGGGTCAAGGGGGATTACAGCTCCTCGTGGGAGTGGAGTCAGGCAGCTGATGTGTATCGAGATACCCCTGTTCCACCCAAGGCACACTTCGGGTACTCACCTGAGACAATGATGAGAGTATACTGGGGAATGAACAAGGGAAATGTTCGAAACTATATACGTGAACGATGGCCTGACATCAGCTATAAGGCGGTCTCACGACGTGAGAATAGGCTACTAGACAGAGTCAAGCCCGGCGTCAACATCTTTCAGAGGGGTCGCGGTGATGAGGAAGGTCGAGGAATCTGGGAAGTGAGGCTTCCTGAGGTTAGCATCAGGATTCACGTGATTGCATCTAGCGAGGAGTCTGCTAAGATCATTGGTAGAACGGTTGCCGCAGGTGCGGGAATTGTTTCAACAGGGAAGAATGACTACTACGCATTCCAATCATCGCTAGTTAACACAGCTGACGTCGAACTTCTCAAGCACTACAGGGAAGAAGATATTGAGTCGTGCAGGTCACAGCTGAAGAGGACCCAGAAGGCGATTCGTAAGCAGCAGAGGGAGGCAGCGGCTCTGGTTGAGCTTAGTGTTTCCCTCCTTGATTTTAATGAGCATCAGGAGAAGATTGAAGATGAGTAAACTATCTTTGATGTGTCGCGCATGCAACTTGAGAAATCTTGTGGTATAATTGTAACATGAATAGCCAAGGAGAAATAAAGATGGTGTATAGCAGAGTTCTTGAAGCAATCCATTCGCTAAGCGAATCAGAGCTTCAATTGATTAATAGCGCAGTGATCGCCAGGATTAAGTCGATTCGAAGCGCGGAGGCAGATCGCAAGAGATTCCTGTTCGCCGCAGGTGACCGCGTCACCTGGACCGGCCGCAAGGGAACGTTCACCGGCATCATCGAGCGGGTCAAGCAGAAGAAGGCGCTGGTCAAGGTCGGCGTATCGACCTGGGACGTGCCGATAAGCATGCTTGAGGCCGCAATCTAGTGACAGTTGTCGAGGTACTGGCTGAGATCAAAAACACAGCCGGATCCAATGCTAAGAAGGCGATCCTTCAGAGTAATTCAGATAATGTTTTGCTCAAGAGGGTGCTCCAGCATGGAATGGATCCATTCACACCGTTCAACGTCGTCAAGGTCCCTAGGGTCAGTGAGCGTGTTGATAATTCACTGAACGAGTCTGAGCGGTGGTCTGCTTTTTTCGATGCAGCTAGTCTGTGTGCCAATCGTGTAATCACTGGAAATGCTGCAATAAACACGATGGTGACAGTCTTCAGCTGTGCGACTCACGAGGAGGAACAGTGGATGAGGAAAATTCTCAAGAAGCATCTCTCAATTGGAGCATCAACAAAGACGGTCAATAAGATTTTCCCCGGTCTCATCCCCACATTTGATGTTTCTCTCGCACAGAAGTTTGAGGAGAAAAGAATCAGTGGGAAAAGTCGTATTGCTGTGGAGCCTAAACTTGATGGAATCAGGTGCTTTGCAATTGTCGATGGTGGCACAGCTCAACTATTTGCACGATCAGGAAAGTTGATTCCAAACTTTGATGACACGATCGGTAAAGAGCTGCTAAAGCTAGGTGACGGATGTTACGATGGGGAGCTTATGGGTGAAGATTTCGTGTCAATTATGAGACAGGCATACCGAAAGGATAATGTTGACACGTCTGGGACCTATCTCGCGCTGTTTGACTATCTACCCCTAGAAGAGTGGAAGTCCGGAGTGACGAAGATGTCCTGTTACGGAAGATACGAAACTCTTATTGATAAGCTTTGTGAAGATAGCTTTGACCTAACATTTGTGAATGCTGTTGATCGAACGTATCTAGACAATCCTAAATATTCTGAGATTAAAGAGCTCCACGATGAATATGTCAAGGAGGGATATGAGGGAGCTATGATCAAGGATGTCGACGCTCCATACAAGTTTGGTCGGGGATACGAGATAATGAAGCTCAAGGCATTTCATGATGCAGATCTTGTCATCGAGTCTTTGACTGAGGGAACAGGCAAGCACGTTGGAAAGCTGGGCTCTGTCGTCGTCAACTTTAATGGAGTTGAGGTCTCTATCGGATCCGGCTTCTCAGATGAGTTGAGAGAATCTATCTGGTCGGATAAGAAAAGTTTCACTGGACGTGTGATTGAGGTTCGATATCAGGAGGTCACACCCGATGGCTCACTTCGATTTCCAACATTCGTCTGTTTTAGAAATGACAGAGGATAATTTCCTCGCAATCAGGCGCATGTAAATAAGATAGCTATTGTGGTATAATGTACATACACCAACTAAGGAGAAATAGGTGAGAAAGGTGTTTCAACCAAACAAAAATCTATGCACATCGTGCGGGAAGAGACGGCTTCCTGAGCCAATAGTATTCGCGCAGATGTCAAGGCTGACGAGTGAGTATGTGTGTAGCGAGTGCTATTTCGATCACAGCAGAACGATGATTCACGCAAGCGTTGACAGGGAGATTGCCCAGGCAAAGAGGAGAGAGTCATGATGTGGCTCCAGCTTCCGCAGCGCTCTGGAGACCACCGTGTACTACAGCTGGCTCACACTCTTCTCGATGATGATGAGGGTCTTAGCTTTGAGCAGTATGACTCACTTCGAACATTTGTGTACGATGAGATCGGTCCCACAGTTGAGATGGAGGATCTCTTCGCCAGGGTTCTTGCAACTAACGGAAGGTTCTACGTAAAGTGAAAGTTGAGTACACAGCTCGCAAGTATGATGGCGATGATGCCTTCAGCTGGGCGGTCTTTAGAAAGGATCACCTTCCAAAGGGTCACAGAGGAATTGTATTCTCTGATGAAGCACGGCCTGTGATCTCTGGGCTTAGTCGTTCGGAAGCAAGCTACCATAAGAAGCAACTTGAATCCTGGGCCCATGCAAAGTAGATATGTGTGTGGTATAATTAAGGCATAAGGAGAATAAATGTATCACTGCATGAATGACGAGTGCGATATTATTACCCACGAGGGAGCGGTATGTCCGGTGTGTGGTGAGGAGTCAATGAGTGACGAGGAGAATCGATCACTGGAGATGGAGGAGAAAGGCGATGCCTATGACGAGTACCGTGCCCACGGTCTTCCAGACGACGCGACCTACAATCCCTACACAGGATGGAGCGCCTATGACTACCCGCCTCGCGGAAGCTCTCGAAACGATGCGGGCGAACCCTACCTAGATTAGCGTGGGGAGATTGCTATGGGTGAAAGCTTAGTTGTTCCGGGAATGCACGTGAGGGTGAGTGCCCTTCCGAATGCCTGCCTCAGAACAAAGAATAGAATTAGGGAGCGAGGAGAGCATGGATTCACACTCAAGATTAGACAAAGCTGTTCTGCTCTTAATAATCGAATGTCAGTGATGCTCATGGGACACGAGCCTGATAAGCTCGCTGGTGACCAGTGGCTCGGCTGGCTACCTGAGGATGAGATCGAGATCACACAGTTTATCGCGTGACATGCAAATAGAATTCAGCTGTGGTATAATTGTATTATGTCCGAGGTAAGTTATGAAACTAAATGATCTCATCACTAGAGTTTTACGACATCTTCCGGGAGGAGAGCTACACAGATGTGTTGCTACTCATCCCTTCTATGAAACAAAGTGCATTCGACATCTTAACCACTGGGGGAGATGTGAAGACGCCTGGAGGTATCGATGGCGAAAGTGAACAGGGATGAGGTAATCCAAGAGATATATCGAACCCTAAGGGACAATGGTTTTAGTCCATTCAATCTCGTGGCAAGAGATAAAAATTCTCTTATCCTTAACACAAATGAGCAGAGAATAAAGGTTTCATTTCGAATTAATATCGAGGAAAGAAAAGAGCAGGATGAGTAATTACACAATTGAGCTACCAATTAGAGTTGAGCTGGCCGACCTTACAAGAAAAAGAGAGGTATAGGAGATGGTCGTAACATTGTATTCATCCCCTCTGGTGTGGTTTGGGATTTGGAAGACGCCGGATGGATTTGTCCTGCAGGGTTTTCATGTCTGGAATAGATTCGGTGGGTGGCATGGTGTATATAAGACATGTTCCAGAGCCGGAGCAGAAGCATATAGTATGAGGGAGAGATAGAATGAGTGTAATGGGACCAGACGGAAAGATTCTCCAGCCCGGAGGCGGGTGGTGGTCTCCCTATGGAGACACAGATAAGGAGATCCGAGAGAATATGAAGACGGGTGAGATGCCAAATGCCCCTGATGCGATGCGTGTCGGGCCTCGTCACTTTACAGGGAGCAAGGAGGGTGACGATATGCTTCAGGATTTCCTGGGAGACATCGGTGCTCTCGGCGGACAGGCAAAGGAAGCCTATGATGATAGGAAGAAGAAGTGACCTGCCACTGTTTTATCAAGCATGCTATCACATCCGATGAGAGAGCTGCTGCGGCACATCGTCTTGAAGAAGCTCGTCGACTGAGTGACTTCAACGGAATGATAATCTCTCTAGCCATGCTGTCTAACGACTGTCCGGCTCGTGAGAAAAGGAGTAAGATCAATGAGAAGTAAGTCAATGAGGGAGAGATTTCCGGGTGTTTACTGGTCAGAGGATGATAGGGATAAAGGCCCGTTCGTGATTCGTCTCGGTGGAACTAGTGAGTTTGTGTCGAATATTGATCCACACGATAAGATGTCCTGGCCCCCAGGTCGGGTTGATTTCGTCGAGGGGTGGGAAAATTCAGCTTCTCTAACGTACGAGGAGATGGACGATGCGATCAAGGCAGCGTCACAAGTCTGGGATATCGAGGGATTTCACACATCTGTCGAAGCGCTCGGTCACTTTGGGTGATCTAGTTATCGCAAGGTGCACCTTACAATATCGCTCCGGCGATACACCGGATGAATTTGTTGGAGTCTATCTGGGAGATGAAAATGATCTGGGCGAGTGGCGCTGGCGAATATTTAGAGATAATAGGGTTGCGAGACTGTCAAAGAGTTACTGGAGTCTCGAAATTATAGGATAGGATGTGGAACAGTGAAGTTTTGGAAGGTGACAGTTTTTAACTCCTCTCGTCAGTGCAATGAGGTGCTTGGCGTCGCCGGAGACGACAGTTACGATTCAAATCGTATCAGGGACATCATTTTATCAGCTCATCCCGAGTACGATAAGATAACTGTAGAGCCAAATGAAGAGCCCAAAGACTGGGTGTGGAGTGAATATGACTGATGGACAATTAAACGAATGGATCGATAATCTTCTCTGTGTGCCAAGTGAGGAGCGGATAGCTAGCGATGGCAATTGGGCGGATTATTTTGACCGTGCGATGCTGATGTGGGAGGATCGGCACCCTGGAACTCGCCCCCCAGCGTTTGAAAAGATTGGATCTCCCCCCTCGTGTTTCGAGGGGGACCTACCCCCAATCTATGATGGAGCTCTTGATTGAGATTAACTGCCTCGCGGCATGTAAATAGAGGGCAAATTGTGGTACAATTATACTATGGAAGATCTTGTACAACGAGCACTGGACTTCGCAACTGAGGCTCACAAGGGCCAGGTCAGGAAGTACACTGGTGAGCCCTACATAGTTCACCCCGTCGAGGTGATGGAGATTGTCAGAACTGTGACCTCCGATCCTGAGATTCTATCCGCTGCTCTTCTCCACGATGTAGTGGAGGATACGAGCTTCTCTATTGATGATATCTGGAGGGAGTTCGGCGAGAGAGTTGCAAGACTCGTTTCAGAGCTGACCGATGTGAGCGGACCTGAGGATGGCAACAGAAGGACTCGAAAGGAGATCGATAGGAAGCGCCTCGCTCGTGCTTCTTCTGACGCTCAGACAGTGAAGCTTGCAGATCTGATTAACAACAGTGATAGCATCATTCAATATGATCAAGGGTTTGCAAAGATCTACATGCAGGAGAAGCTTCGGCTGATGGTCGTTCTAACTCGAGGAGACAGTACTCTCTTCAACAGGGCGTTGAAGATAATCGAGGACTACCATGGAAGTAGGTGATCTTGTGACTCATAAGATGGTTCACGAAGACCAAGAGAAGAATCGCACTCTCGTCGTTATTGGAACTGACCTCGCGTGGCCAGAAGATGAGCGTGAGGAGACTCTAAGCGTGAAGGTCATAGATCTTGGCACCGGTGTTGTTGATGAGTGGTACGACTGGCAGCTGGATGTGGTTGCTTCGGATCTATATCACGACATGTGGTGGAATATTCCGGTGATGTAATGGAGATTAAAGCGATAGCTCTTCTTATTGTGGCGTCAGTCCTTCTTGGCCTGTGGCTTGAGAAGCGACATAGGTGGAGCTGGCGATGGCTCCGTCGAAATAGAAATCCATACGAGCTGAGAGATCTGCAGGAGGAGAGGCTGAAAAGAGAGGCTGACGCGGATTATATTGAGAGCATGAGAGGTGAGAGAGATGAAACTAATTGATAGAGTTATAGAGTGGCGTGACGAAGGCATCCTCATCGCAGCTGCCTGCATCGCTCTGGCCATGCTTGAGTACGACAGCTTTATACGTCGAAGGAATGATCGAAGGTGATGTGTGAAGATCGGTGACCTGGTTAGAACACCGAAACCATTCTTCTATGATGTTCCAGAAAAGTGGCGCTGGTGGCATGATAGATTTGGAATTGTTCTTAAAGAGGCTCTGTCAACAGTTGAGAGCGGGGAACCGATTCCACACTGGCACGTGCTAATTGGAGCGGAAACGGCGAATCTAGAAGAAAGAAGGCTTGAGATAATCAATGAAAGTCGGTGACTTGGTTTTTGATACATCCATCGGCCAGCGAGGGTTAATCGTTGAGTCTAAAGAGTGGGAAGGCTCAGACTATCCAGCAGAATATGAACACACGATCCTGTATGAAGACGGCGATATTGACACAGCTTATGAGAAGGAGCTCGAGGTAATCAATGAAATCCGGTGATCTGGTGCAGGCAGAAGACAAGACTGCATATCAAACCCTTTGGGAAGGTGCAGGCATATTGATTCGTCCTGATGAGGGTAGGACATATGTTGAATGGTCAAACTCCTGGGAAATTCTCTGTGAGGATGGCAGGATACGTGTTATCGATGGTCGCGAGATTGAGGTGATCAGTGAAGCTCGGTGACCTGGTGAAGATCAAGAAGGAGGGTCTGTCCCTCAACGCGGCCGACATGTTCCTGGGTCACACCGGAGTTATCGTCGGCGTCCGAAAGGATCTCTACACAGAGATCTCGGTGATGATTAACAAGAAGATCGCTCGCTTCCTTCCAGGGCATCTCGAGGTGATCAGTGAAATACGGTGATCTAGTCCGGTGGAAGATGACAGGTCAGCTCTGTATCTATCTGGGTATGAGGGATGAGCTTCATCTGTTCTACTCAAGCAAGGATGGTATCGTTGAACGCTGGCACAAGATTCTTCAGCTGGATGGATCGCGGGGAGCTCTTGAGGTAATCAATGAAGCCCGGTGATTTTGTGAGGCTTAGGAAGTCCCACCCATCGGTGAAGAGGTGGCGGCGTCAACGATACCTTGCCATTGGACGATGGGCGGAAGCAGAATCTCCCCTACTTCTTCTCTTCAAGCATGATTATAGTGATACGAGATGGGAAGTTCTGGGTCCTGGGGGCCAGCTAGCATCCTTTGATGACTTTTTATTCACCACAAGAGGCGTTCTGTGAGAGTCGGCGACATTGTGCAGGACCACAGTACTAAAGAGCTGGCCATCATCTTGGGCCTCTGGGCCGAGGAGTTCGTTGAGGGTGAGCCGATCATTTGGATTGAATGTCTTTGGTCCAGTGGTGATGTCATGGGAGTTGACGCCGATGACGTGGAGGTCGTAAATGAAGTCCGGTGATCTGGTCCAGCTAGTTCAGAGTGAGAGGCACTCCGCTGGGTGGCAGCCATGGGTGGGAGAGATAGGAATGGTCGTTGCTCTTTATGAGCATCCCACATCTACGTGGGGCGAGTGGTTCACGATTCTTGTTAATGGGAGTCGACGGAATATCCGTGAGGATCATTTGGAGGTGTTTTATGAAGGTCGGTAATCTTGTTAGACTAAATGAAGAGGCGACTCACACAGGTGTTCGCTCAGAGTTCATTGACCTAACGATGCTTGTAACCATGATTGAGACAGAATTCGTGGGAGGATGGCGCAGTACTCCCATGGATTCGGTTGTGACTGTTGTGTCCTCACTTGGGACGAATAGATTTCCCATAGATTTTCTTGAGGTTGTCGAATGATGAAGCGCGGCGATCTAGTAATGTTTCGAAACTGCACACAGGTCGGAAAGTTCGGTATCATCTCACTTCTCACTAAGGCGTCTTTTGTGACTGAGAAAAATCCTGAGATGCGGCTCTACTGGGTCTTGTACGACGAGGGTGTGAGATGTTTCACAGGGAACCAGCTGGTGCTGGTGTGAAAGTCGGTGATCTTATTAAGCTCACGTGGGATGCCAAGCTTGGATCACCACCGGACGATGGCGGTGGAAGTGAGTATGTGGGAATCTTGATGGATAAACATATCAGGTATGATGGTGTGAGAGTTACTGAGTTGAAGGTGATGTGTGGCCCTGGTCGCTTTGGATTTTTTAAGGATTGCTACTGGGATGCAGAGGTGATCAATGAAAGTCGGTGACCTGGTAAGACACCCGCAGGGGATGGCAAAGTACCGAGAGGAACAATACGGCCTGGGAGTGGTGCTCAAGATCAAGCGACCCCCGGCGCGACGCCGACATCACATGCACCTACAGTGCCTGGTACTCTGGCGCACCGGCGAGCAGAGGCCACACCCGGCCGCTCAGCTGGAGGTGATCAATGAAGATAGGTGACCTGGTAAGGAATCTTAACTCTGAGTCTGGCCTTCTCGGGATCGTAGTTGGATGGAAGAATTTCAATGGAGAAGCACAGCGACAGCCTATTGTCTCTTGGGCAGACAGTCGAGTTAATTGGATTATCCGGAACATGATGGAGGTAATCTAGTGAAACTCAGAACCCACCAATGGCGTCACACTATCAGCGATCTAGTAAGGTTTAGAGACCCTGAGCATGCGCGGGATCGGAATGAGACCGGAATAATAATTTCTCTTGATGAGCCAGATCAGAGATTTGTCGAGGTTCTATGGTTCAGCAATCGAAGGACCCGCGAACGAAAAATATTTCTGGAGCTTTGTAGAGAAAAAGATGAATGGCAGGACCGATAGATGAAAGTCGGTGATCTTGTAGAGCTGGAGACGGAGTTCGCGGACCCGAGGGCGCCCCGCTTTGATGTACGTCAAGGTCGACGTCGTATCGGTATTATTACTCGTCTCTGGGTGGGTGGTAGTGCTAGTGTTCTTTTTGAAGACGGTGAGTACGACGTTGATGAGGATGACCTGGAGGTGGTAAATGAAGCCCAGTGATTTGATTATGCACCGGACAACCGGATTCGTTGCAATCATCATTCATATGCCAATCGGCACCGTCATGATGAATGTGATGACATGTGAAGGACCCGGCTGGTGGCGAGCCTCTCGCTGCGATGTGGTATCATGAAGGTTGGTGACATTGTAAAGATTAAGGATCAAGGCCTATCAAGATGGGCCGCTGAGAAGTATCTCTGTCGCACTGGGATCATAGTGAGTGTCACCGAGAATAAAGCCTATCCAGCTGGTGATCGTCCGTGGAATTACCGAGTGATGATCGATGGTCATGTTACAGAGTTTCTTCCGAGATATATTGAGGTATTAGATGATAAACAAGATAGCTAGTCTTTTGATGGCCCTTTGTCTCTTTGGGATAATTGACCAGATTCATGGCAATGATGTGAGAGTAAGATTCAATGTTTCCGATGAAGAGGTGGAGTACATTCATATTCCACGCTCGATGATTCCGTGCAAGATAAATGTGGGGGATAGAATTCAGTTTAACAAGACTTCTGACGACCAATTTGTAGTGAATTGTACATCATTTCGGAAGAGAAAATTCTTGAGGTAATCAATGAAAAAGCTTATCATTCAATTTGACGCTGAAAGAAAACGTCTTGGGACCCTCCATCCGGGTGATATTTTCTACTACAAGAAGAGTCTGTGGATGTCTATCAATAGAACTGAGAAGGGTCGCCTGATAAGAAAGATGGGTCCCGGCTCCCAGGTATCAGAGATTAGACCCGCTCGAACAATGGTTTCATATCTCTATAACGGGAAGAAGACCAAATGAAGGTCGGCGATCTGGTTATTCGAGCATACGCATTTCAGCGTAGAGTTCTGGGTACGATAATTGGAATAGAGACGAGTGAGATCGCACCAGCGTTCAATCACCACGACGATGAGTTTGGTGAGCCGTGGCTGGAGACAGTTGTTAGCGTGCTGTGGGCGGATGGGACCACGTCGACTGAGCTTGATTGTGAGCTGGATTATAATGAGGAGATCTTCAGATGATGACAGGTGATCTTGTGAGGTGGATTCGCGAGGAGGATCCGAGCAACAATATTGACATGGGGGTCATAACGCATGTGGATGACGATGCTATTTGGGTCATGTGGCTTCCCGCCTTCTTCGTTGGAGTATTCCAGAGGAGATTCCGCGGAGAGGTGGATTGCATCGAGGTTATTAGTTCAGCACTATGATAGATATCTCATCAATCAATGAAATCATGAGAGGTCAGCAGGGGTTTATATTCTTCATCTGGCTCATACTCACAGTCATGGCCTCTACATTATTGTGTGGTGGGATGAGCGGTCATAATCAGGTGGCATGCAACCCGAGCAAATTTGTGGTATAATTGATACACAAGGGGCAAGGAGACACAGTGTCAAGATACGGAATTCACTCGAGACGAATGCTAACATTTCTCAATGAGAATCCCGGAGCGAACTCTGCTGAGATTGAGAATCACCTCTACGCAGGAGCAGAGGGTCGCGCTGAGAAGCTCGTCGAGTATGAGTACGACCGAGCCGGCTATAATGAGCCAGCAGGAAAGATGAATCATCAAAAATCTTGGATGACAGATGAGACTGCTAAGCACTATCAGAATTGTCGATCTGGCTTCTACAAGAATGTAAAGATTCTCGATAGCAGAATTTCACCTGTGCACAGAAGCAGAGGAAGATTTGGATATCTCCTCTCTCCGTACTGCAGTAGGACTCTCTCAGTGGATCCAACAGGATCACGACCACACCCTGGAGTTGCGAATAGGGACAGTCAGAGGATGTGGTTCTATAGAATGAAGGGTCCAAACTGTCGAGGCGAGGCGGGTAAGGGAAGATTCATTTACTTCATCACACTCAAGGGAATGGCAGCTCTCGAAGAGCACGGAGCGTAACATGATTAAGAATGATAAAAGGTACAGGACGATTGTCACCGACCGAAGGTCCCAGTGTTACGAGGGATACGGTGGTCACAAGAGGTGGATCTATTACGAATCTCGTAATGTTGAGTGCAGAATAAGAAGCGGAGAGGTTTACCGACACACAATCTCCCTCGAGGAGGCCTCCTCAGAGTACGAGCAAATGAATGATCTGCTGAGTACTATGATTGAGGCAGAAGTTCACGAGAGAACCGCAGAGGATATGGATGAGAATCCCTATTGGGAGATATCATCTGATGACGTGTGGGTCTCATCTAATCACGCTGGACGAATGGGAGCCGGCCGCTACAGCTATCGAGCGACAGCAGGTTCGAGGGAAGCACTTCTCGAGTGGGGAGATAATCTCATGAGGAACTATCATCCCATGGGATACGGAACACACGTGAGAACACCCGAGGAGGTTGAAGATGGATTGTGGCAATGCAGCGCATCGCGAGCTGGAAGCTGTGACTAAGTGTCATCTCTTCGACGTCATCGACGACTGTACAGGAGAGATATACAAAGAGGATTTTCTCTTTGCTCAGGCTCACCTCTGGACCGCGGAGAATGGATGGACTGTTACTCGATGGGAATCGCCGGTCGGCGCGGCCATCGTTGGTTCCCTGTACGTGGTGAGACCGGAATTCGAATCAGACACAACTATCTACAACTTAGTGACATAGAGGGTGATCGGCGCATGCAACCCGAATCAGCTTGTGGTATAATAGCAATAAAGGAAAACACAAATGACAACTGAACTTTCTAGAACAGCAGACGTTATCGAGTATGGCCTGGTCCGAGAGATCCTCCACCGCTGCGGATATGGAGCTGTGAGAGATGGAGACTACCTGAAGGTCTACGACAAGAGAGAGAATGGCTCTCTCTATGTGAATGAATCTAAGCGCGAGGAGTGTAAGTTCATCTGCGACATCTACGTCGATGAGGGATTTCAGCAGGACTGCCTCATGTCCGACGGACGCGTGGGAATGAATAAGCCGTGGATGGAGATGTGTGACATGAATAAGGTCCTTCGTCTTATCATTGATCGTTTCGATCCGGGACGTGAGTTTGAACCATCTCCCTACATGGGGCGAGGGTGGTCCGCTCGTCACTATCATGAACAGTATATCTCGGCTATTGATGAGCTCTCTAAGTCTAAGGGGTTGCCCGCGGAATTCAATTGGCCGAAGCCGGAGAAAGCTGCGGAGGTTGCTTCGTGAAGGCTTCAGAGTTGATCACTAACCTCGCCAATATTATTAGTAGCGAGGGTGACATTGAAGTTGTCAGGACTGGGAACGGTCAGAATAACGGACATTTTGTAAGTGGTGTGGCTGCACGTCTGGTCGAAGTCATCGAGGTGAAGGGTGAATATTATCTTGACTGGAATGACTCCGAGAGTGAGAATGTTAGGGATGTCCTTTTCGTTGGATAGTTCAAAAATTGGAAGGAAACTATGAAAAATTTTGATGATGCAGCGGCCTCATGGGCTGCCACGATTAATGACTGGTACAGCCTGAGGGCTACACGGGAGGAAGTCGTCGAGGCATTCAATCGCGACTTTAAGGATCGTGAGGCATATGACGGAACGAGTTACGTCGAGATGTTCTTTAAGAGCAGCGACGGCTCGTGGACGATGTGGCTCGACACCTCGGATCGAGAACAACTCGCGGATTCTGTTGAGAGACTACGAGGAAATCCTCCCCTCCCAACGTACGCCGACCTTTGGGGAAGACTCCTCAATAAGGCACCGAGGTAATGAGCGCGATCAGCATCGTCGTCGTGATCTCAGAGAGATCACCTCCTCCGAGCTGGCTCGTAGAGGGGGGGTCTAGGTCGTGATCGAACTACACACAGGAGAGCAAATTACCTTTGCTGAGCTGATCACAAAACTGTGCATCGCATTGCGCGATGACCTCGCCGAGACCTGGCGTCAGGCGGTTGAACACGTCGTCAATGACTTCCGGGGGACCCACTAGATGCCCGTAACACTACAGGAGCCGTGGACGATCCACGGCGTGACATTCCCAACCGGAACCTACTTCGTCCACTCAGCTGCGGCGGGGGTGTGGGACTGGAGGACGCCGAATGGCTCGTGGGGACAGTCCCTAATCGAGTGGCCCAACCGACCCGGAGATCCGGTGGAGGATGAGAATGATTATTGAACTCCTCATCGCCGCTGCGGCGATCTGCATCATTTGGGACTTCTTCACACCTGGGGATAAGAGTGATTAAGTCAATTGATGATAAGCCGAGATCTGCCCCCATTGAGGTTGACCTCACGGGTCCGGAGGGGAATGCATTTTATCTCCTCGCCCTGGCTGAGAATCTCTGCCGTCAGCTTAGATATGATGAGGACCGCACGGAGAGAATCATTAGGGAGATGAAACTATATGACTACGAGTGCCTCCTCGAGACCTTCGATAGGGAGTTCGGTCTGCTAGTCACCTTGTGGAGGTGATCAGTGAAGCAACAACTTCGGCCGATCTGTCCTAGACTCGGACATCTGGTGCGCGCCAGGAGGGGATCCCCCTTACACCGCGACGCGAAAAATAATTTTGCGGCTTGGCAGAACTGCGGTCTCGTCGTCGATACACGCGGAATCGAGGTGCAGGTCCTGCTTCCGGGTGAAGTACTTTCGT
>Ga0209434_1000158_pt1 | contig 36200 bp, 57 predicted proteins | sample ETNvirnome_2_300_FD_184068 | JGI IMG/M metagenome (GOLD analysis project Ga0209434, IMG submission 184068) | Marine viral communities from the Pacific Ocean - ETNP_2_300 (SPAdes) (version 2) | ecosystem: Environmental > Aquatic > Marine > Oceanic | place: Pacific Ocean | collected 2013-06-22 | reverse complement strand
TTGCCGACCTCGAAGCCTTTTGGAAAGGAGGAGAGTGATTGAGTTGATTGCCCACCCACCACACCCTAATAAGAAAGGGAAGAATATTGAGTGAAAAGAATCCCTTTGCTCACTCCACAAGCCCAGCTAGGGCTCCGCCCTACACGGCCCAGAGAATGCGGGAGACAAGTTGGAGAAGTTCCTTTGGGAATGCTTGGACAGGTTTGTCAGTAACCCAGCTACTCCCCTACTCACACATCATGCAGTTTGGAGGTACGATGAAGAAACTGAACTGGAGCGATCCACGGCTGATGCAGGTGACTGCTGTCGTGGTGACGGATATGGTTGATGACCTGTACTGGGAAGTTGTGGAAGTACAGGGCGTGAGCCAGAAACGTGAGCAGGTTCTGGTTGATGTTCCGTTCGATAAGCTCGTGAAGTATGACGAGATTACGTGCATCATCAAGTATGCTCAGGCTGATTATGTGTATGCAGACAGTCTGGGCATGTTGGATCCGGGTGTGATCCGAGTGCGAAGGAGGACTCCACAATATGGCTGAACGTGAATGCTGTGTTTGTGGTGGCAAGCCTCTAGGTGTATGTGCATCTAGTATGAGACCCATCAGTGACGCATGGTGCCGAGAGTGCTTGGAACAGGGTCTGGAACCTTGGTCCTTCATTGTCGGTGGTTTGGCTGGCATTAGCTCGAAAGAGTCTTTGCGAGTGGAGGCGCATCCTCAGATCGAAGCGAACCTGAAGTACTACGGTAAGACGTGGGAAGACTTGTTCGCAGAGATCAGAAAGCTTGAGTCTGAGTATGAGAAGTATCTAGACAAGATGCGGAGACGAGACACATGAACAAGACTGAAGTCAATACCGACCTGATCATCCATGCGTTGGAGAGCGAGCAGAGCATCACGTATGTCCTGCAACATCGTCTGAATGAGAAGGACCAGATCATCAACGAGCTGAACGAACGGGGCGTGGCAGTCTCGGCGGCGTTGATGGTGGCTCAGGCGACATCCAAGATGCTGTGCGCCAGCATCGAGAAGCAGGATGATGATCTGTTCGCCATTCGGGACAGCAATGAGTTCCTGAATGAAGAGGCGACTCGGCTGAAGGAGATCGCTCAGGATCTCGGCTTCGATGATGTGGATGAGGCGCTGGGCAAGTTGCGTAGCATCCTGGATGTCGTGGATAACGTCCAATCGGCAAAGGACCGAACGTTCAAGGTCGTGTTCGGCAGCTTGGTCGACCGAAATCGCAAGCTTCACGTGATCAAGGTCATTCGAGCAGAAGGTCGGACTCGAAAGCCGCTGTTCGGTGGCGAGTTCGGCGATGCAGTGTCTTCTGTCTGTGACTTTGGCTTGAAAGAGGCGAAGAATCTGACGGAGGGCGTTGGCACTGACGTGGTGACGTTCGGACAGACGTATGACGAGGCTGGTCGCATTGTCGATCTGCTTCGTGACGCTGGTGCACGGGCGGTCATTCAGGAGGATTGATGATTGTTGCTGGCATTGGGAGTCGGGAGACTCCTCCAGATATCCTCGCTCTGATGGAAACATTGGGCGGAGAGATCGTCCGGCGAGGTCATAGGCTCCATTCGGGAAACGCTGTTGGGGCTGACCAGGCGTTTCAGCGAGGTGCAAATGCCGTAGCCCCAGAAAGGGTGCATGTGTTCTTGCCTTGGGCAGGGTACAACAGAGAGCACGGCACGATCCACACGGAGAACGTAGTCCACGTTTGTCCGAAGTGGAGTACAGATGAGAGTGTCCGCAGGATGTGGGTGCTCGCAGAGAAGTATCACGGCAACTGGCCAGCTTTGGGACAGGGTGCCAGGAAGATGATGGTGAGGAACATCCAGATTGTTCTGCCATCCTCCCTGGTCATCTGCTACCAGAATCCTGGTAAGTCGTGGGGCGGCGGGACAGGGCACGGTGTTAGATGTGCCAGAGACCGTAGTATCAAGGTGATCGACCTTGCTACGGAAGAAGGCATGCGACGGGTTCAGGATCTATCCCTCTGACGATCGCTTGCGGTTTGTCAGAGGGTTGACATAGAGAAGGGCAATCTTGCCTAGACACCAGACTGGAGAGTGAGATGAACGAGAACACGAACGGAATGTCGATTCGTCAGAACAACGCCCTGGCTGCGCTCACTGAGCGTGGCAAGTTCACGGGTAAGGTCGCCTTTGTGGGTGGCCGAGCGCGTGGAGATGAGGAGCGGATCGTGATCGAGAACCTGGGTCAGCTGTTGGCTGAAGCCGGGATCGAAATCATCACGACGGTGGGACGGAATACCCCGGCTGACTTCTTGCGGGGAGCGGGCGAGGTGAATCCCGAACTGCTGCACGTGGTGGCTCCCTGGATTCAGGGGACCACGGACGTTGAAGGGAACGATGTGAACTTCTACCGGGCTCAGCTCGGACTGAAGCTCCTGAACCTCCAGACGCTGGAGGAGATCGAGGACCCGACCGACAAGACGGAAGCGAAGCGGGCGGTGGACGCTCGTAACTCGGCCGCTGCGAAGGCGGGGGAAGACCGTGACATCCAGAAGAACCTCGTCAAGATGCATCGGCGTCTGATGGGGGCGCTGACGGATGCCACCCGGTTCGAGGACTACGATGAGGCGGTGCCGTACTGCGTCGTCGGCGGGACGACCAGTGATGGTCAGCCGGTCGGTGAGGCGCAGACGGCGTTCGTCGTGTCGTTGGGCTATGAGCCGGTCGACATGGAGGCCATCGAGCCTTTGGCCCAGCAGGTTCAGCCCAGCTGGGACCGCATGAACCAGGGTGCACAGAAGGTCCTGTGCTCGGAGGCGTACTGCGTGAGCGTCGCCGACGTGCTGTTCTTCAACCCCGAGCCTGTGATGGGTGGCGGTTCGCCCAATAAGGCGAAGCGACTGGCCAAGCACCTCGGGATTCCGGCGCTGAATGTGCGGCGGGATGGGACGGCGGAGAGCTGGGCAGAGTTCGTGACCGAGTACGTGGCGGCTCAGACTGCGACGGACGAGGGCGAAGTCGCCGAGAGCAACGACCTTCAGACGGTGATCGACGGACTGAGCGCCGAGCTGGAGACGCCGGATGAGACGACGGGTACGCCCGACGGTCCGGTGGAGACTGGCATCGACGCGATCGAGTAGCTTGACGGCTGCTGCAAGAAAGGAGCTTCGTGGCCTTCACTCCGACAAGAGGTCATGAGGCAACCAGCTGATAGCCTGGGCGAGGGACTTTCCCCTCGTCCGGGCTGTTGGTGTGCAACCAAAAGAGGGAGTGTGTCACCTCTGAGGATCCCGTGTCAGCCAGTGCCCCAGCAGGTAGCTCCTGTCTGGGGTTCTGGTGTGTACACATGGGAACTTTAGATGAGGTGAGACACGCCTTGAACGAAACGGGAGATTCGGGTGAATAGACACATCATCCTTGAGAGCGATTGGCAAGATCCAGATCTTACTCGTCGTCTGAACCACAACAATGTGAATCGTGCAATCTTGTACGATGATGCGAAGCCGGAAGGCATCGTGCGGGCGGGCTATGATGGCTCGCCCGACAATGCCAAGCTGGAACACGGCTTGGTGAAATTCAAGCAGATTGGAGGGTTGGGCCGGCAGGTCCTGCGTGAGGCGCATGCCTACACGTCCAATGGGAAGCGTCAGCTTTACCGCTACGTACCCACCACCAGCCATGGGATGAATGGCCTCGAAGAAGACGAGGTTCTGAATCCCAAGAATCCGGACACCCCTTGTTCGGATGTCAAGCTGTACAAGCCCTGTGATATTTGTGGGTGTCAAGATGGTCGGATGTGCATCGACCTGCAGTTGCAGGAAGAGCGCATCGAGGCAACCTGGCGTCCCATCGAAATCTTCAAGGATGGGTACAGGGAGATCGTCAGGCAGGAGTGGATCGACCACCTGGAGCAGAAGTGGGACTACAGCATTCCAGACGTTGACTGGGATGAGGTGGACCTGGATGCTTGGGTGAAGACCGAGAACGCTCGATACGAAGCTGTCGAGCAGGCACGGTCCAAGCAAGATATCCACATCCCGACGTGGGCAGTCGAGCAGGCAGCTGTTCGTGCTACCCAGTTCGAGGGAACGCAGCCTGACCTGCGGGTTGAGGAGAATGCGGAATCGACTTACCAAGGTGGTACGGTCGAGGACGTGTTGGCTGAAAGCCACGGGTTCAACACGATGAGCGGCGACGCATTCGCTGACAGCGTGGAGAAAGCGCTGGCAAGGGCGAGCGTGCCTCGTGACTTCGGCATTCCGCTGGGTCGTATGGATGTGCAGTTCTACGACCACTACCCCGAGGGGCACAAGCTGTCGTGGCTTCTGGACACGATCATCTCTCGTGTTGCAGGGAATATCACACAGTTCACTGAAGCCTATGACTTCGAGGTGCGAGCGAAGCATCGCCGTAAGCAGGAAGCGTGGAACGACGAGCAGAAGTTGTCGTTGCTGACTGCCTACTCGAAGACCAAGAAGCCTGGCGACGGTCTGTCGTGGTACACCTTCTTGCTGGAACAGGACCGTACTTCACTGGGGTGGAAGCGTCCCAGTGACATGACGGATGAAGAGTGTGAAGCACTCTATCCAGCGTGGGTGAGGGCGAACTACACCAAGGGCGGTGAGGACGACCGAGTCGACATGGAGGTCATCAGCGGTGAGTACATCCGCTGGTGGGACGTGTCACCAGATCGAGAGAACGTCGAGATCAAGTCCGATGGTTCGAGGAAGCAGACCGGGTTCTACTGGTTCTTGCCAGGTGAGAAGATCCCGTTCCGTTCGAGCTACAGCTACCTCTGCTGGCGATTGGATGAGACGACCTGTCTGCGAAAGACGGGTGAAGTCAATGTCCACGGTCAGGAGATGCGTGAGTCGGTGCTGTTGCGTGAGGCATGGCCCACGCTCTACGTCGAGGCATACAAGTTCATCAACCGCGCTGTGTGGGATGAGAACTGTCTCGATGAAGAGTGCATCGACATGCTCGATGCCATCGACGGCGAACACGCCGCTTGGTACTACGAGCAGTTCAGGCAGGAGTGGGAGGCGCTGAAGGAGCAACCGCTCTACGAGACAGCGGTCGAGTGCATCGAAGAGCTGGAGAAGCTCGTCGAAGACGGCGTCGACATCAACGAGAAGACGCAGCTCGTCACGATTCGTGGCAAGCAGGTGCTGATGTCTCGCATCAGCGAGGTGTCTTGTCGGCTGGGTGCCATGAAGTATTCGGGCGAGTCGATCGATCCGACCATCTGGGAAGTCGAGCATCGAGATAAGGAGGGCGGGTCGAGTATCTGGGCGCTGCGGCGGCTGGTGCACGGTACGGTCTCGCACATGTGGGACCAGGCGAAGCGCCGCTTGCGTCGTGGGTATACCCTGCCTGATGGCACGGACCTGATGCATGCCTCGAAGATGAAGATGGAAAGGTCCTCACACCTCCAGATCTTCGGACCGAAGACTGCATCGCTGATTGCTCGGGCAATCGTGAAGCGTAGGTCTTGTGGCTTCTGGATGTTCGGCGAGGAGAAGACTGGGATTTACTACCAGTCGGATCTGTTCAACCTGACGTTGGAAGAGTACGAGGCTCAGGGCTTCTGGTTCTACGACAGGATCGTAAGTGATGAGGATCGAGCGAAGTTCCCGGCATGGGATGACGAAAACATCGTGTCAGGTACCAAAGTCCCTTCAGGGATGATGGAGCAGTACTGGGATAACGAAGACTGGCCCTCGCTGGATGAAGCGGGACTGAGGTTCGTGAAGACTGGGCTGCTTCGACACGAAACGCAGTTCTTCGTGCCTGACCATCGAGGTAAGACTGGAGCTTGGCGTTCGAGCCTTCTGAGTCTGATGGTCGCTCCGACTCCAGAGATGGATCGTCGATGGTTCACGGCGATTGTGCAGGCCAGGCATCGAAGCCTGGAGAAGCGTTCGAGTCAGCTGCTAGGCAGCATCGGAATGAAGTTGCACGGCTGTCAGGGTCAGCTGCATAAGCAGGACTATGATGCGCTGTGGAGCATCTTCAAGGTGCAGATGGCAAAGCTGAAGAAGTCGTTGGCGAAGTCGTTCACGCGCCGCCGCTAAGCACCGGGGTACAGGACTCCAGTTGGGATTAGGGGCTCCGTCTTGAAAGAGGCGGGGCCCTTGGTCCCTAAAAAAAATTAAATTGGTTTGGCAGGGCAAAATCTGGTATGCTTTTGTCATGACCAGATTAAATTTTATATGGACCATAGAGCATCTTAAGAGATTTTGGTCCAAAGTAAATTTCAATGGGCCTAATGGATGCTGGATTTGGACAGCCTACTGTAAACCTCAGGGCTATGGCCATTTCTGGCTTCAAGATACCAAAACACGGCGGGCACATAGGCTTGCTTACAAGTTGTGCGTTGGAGAAATACCAGAGGGCTTACAGGTGTTGCATGAGTGTGATAATCCACCATGTGTAAATCCCAAACACCTGTCTCTTGGCACAAATGCTCGCAATGCATATGAGAAGATTCAACGTGGCAGATGGAGGGGAGGTCGCCCAACTCTTCCAGAGACTGTACAACAGAAAATTCAACAAATTGCTAGAAGCTTAGATCCATGGGCCCCAGCTCGTGAAATACAAGAGATATTAGCAGCAGAAGCAATCCAGGTATCGTTACCAACAATTAGTAAATATCGGTAACCCCCTTTTTAACGAGGTTTGGCATGGCGGCTCAGCGACGTGATCAGTGTGGCTTTGGAATCCTGCTTGCCTTTGCGCTTGGCGTTGGCATAATGGTTTTCGTATATAGCCAGTACGATCATGCTCACGCAGAAAAAGCCGCCGCCATTCCCGTACCCATCAAGAAGACAACTTCAACGGAGATCGGAGAGCAACTGACCTCTCTTCTTGCACCTATGGCTACAGAGCAAGGTGCTGGCGGAGACTTCTTCGTTTGGAATATAAAGAAGGAAATCTGCTTTGTCGTTCAATTTAGTGATAAGACCATCATCCCACTAGACTGTGCCACACTGTTCAGTCTTGGTGAAGAAGCAACATCCGACCCACCTGTAAGAGGAATGTCACTATGACCTTCAACCGCCACTCAGCTCTGATGGTCAAGAGACCACGCATCAAAAGTGATGGAGATAAGTTGGATGGGTTCGACACTCGTCCCAACGAATATAAGTGTCGGAAGTGTAAGCGAGTGACTCGAAGAAAGACATTCGACAAGCAGCCCATCCGATACAACGGTGCCATTGTGCATCGTGCATGCGCAGTGGATGACGGCCCGACCAAGGTCGAGGAGTCCAAAGACACCAAGAGCTGAGGTGGTACGCCACTGGAGCCTGAAGGTCTTTGACCAAGAAACTGAAACAACAGAGCCGGTAGCGATCTTCTTCTACTTAGATCGGATTGACCTCGGCGCAATCATGAATCGTGTATTGAAGGAGTACTGGGACGATGACATCAAGATTGAAATCACCCGGGACGACCTCTACAAAAGAGAAGGAAGAGATGCCGAAAGTGAAGAAGAAGCGAAAGAAGGGGGGACTGGCACATGCCGTTACGGACTTCAACCCGAGTACTGGTCGAATAACTCTGGAGGGTAGTGATCGAGAGATCAATCCCGCTTCTGTTATCGGTCGACCGATCGAGGTGAAGGCCCGTCCTTCTAACATCGATGGCATCGTGTACGAAGGTTACTTCGAACCACGTGGTGGCCATCAGATTGGCCGTCGTGATGGCAAGGGCAACTTGATTGCCCTCAGATCTCCGAACTCGGCCATCAAGGAAGCAGCGGAGCGCTTTCAAAGTGGTTCCGCACGAGCTTTCTGGGATCGTCACCGCCGCATGGTGGAGCAGAGAGAAAGGGCCCGCCGAGGCGAATGAGAGGAGTGTGGTACCTACATCGGGAAGATGGAGTTGGGTGCTATGGGTGGGTCCTAACAAGCAATAAGTATGACATCGCCAGATTCAAAGATTGGCGAAATGTTCTTAACGATGGATTTGTCTATCGTGAACATCCCGATAGCATCTGTGCAGTTCAGCACCCCAGGGCATCAGATGTCTTTGCAGACATCATCAAGGACATAACGGGAACATTTCCCATCCATCCGTTTGAGCCAACTAGTCGGATACACGAGGTCTAACATGGTCAAACTCTTTGCACTCGCACTCAATATCACTTTCTGGGGAGCTATGGCCTATGGTCTATGGCGACTTGGACGTGTAGCAGTTCATCGACTTCAAAGCCGTATCAATCGAGACAAGTTGCTAGACGCGAGCAATGACATCGATACGATGTTCGTTGACGACGAGGTCGAGACTCAACACCGAGAGGCACAAGAGATGACCGTCCAGTGACGTCGGTAATGAGCCGACAATCTCTCCAACTATAATAGGATTCTCCAAAATGCGTAACCTCTCCTTCATTCTCGCAGCCTTGCTGGTTACGGCGGGCTGCTATCACGACGTCCAGGATCACGAGATCGCGGTCGTCACGGGCACTGGTGGCCCTCAGACCGAGACGCTCCAGGCCGGCTACCACTACGAGGGCATCTTCGAGAGCTGGCATCGGTACGACATGTCCGACCAGCTGTTCACGGCCCAGCAGAACGGCGATCGTGGCTGTCAGATCGAGCAGTCGAAGGACGGCCAGGATCTGACGATCTGCTACAAGCTTCGGTATAAGCTCGATCCGACCAAGCTTATCTATACCGATGCCAACGGTAACATCGTCGGTATCCACAAGGAGGTTCGTGACCAATACGAATCCAAGCTGGTACAGCCAGAAGTGGAGCGGGCGATCAAGGATACGGCTGTCACCTTCACTGCGAAGGAGATCTATACGACGGGTAAGACGAAGTTCAACAACGACGTCGAAGATGCGTTGCGCAACAACCCAGATCTGGGCGGAAAGGGAATCTTCGTGTTGACGTTCGTCGTCACGGATTTGACCTTGTCTCCGGAGTACAAGGGTGTCATCGAGCGAACCATGCTGCAGCGAGAGTTGGATGCCCTCGCCCGTCAGGAAGTCTCGACAGCGAAGACACAGGCAGAGGCAGCGGCAGCGAAGGCGCAGACGGCAGTCGAAGAGGCCCGTGCGGTGGCAGATGCAGCCAAGATTACGCAGGTGCTTGCGGCAGAGGCCACGGCAGAGGCGCAGGTCGCAGCAGCACGAGCACAGCGTGTCTCTTCAGAGGAAGCGGCCGTCGGTCAGCTTGCTCTGGGTGAGGCTCAGGCAAAGGTCGAGAAGGCCAAGAGGGATGCGAACTATGCCGGTCCGGCTGGTGAGCGTCGAATGCGAGTCGAAATCGCCAAACACAACGCAACAGCGGCTGCGGGCATTTTCAACGGCGTTACCCACGTCGGCCCCGAAACCGTACGCAGCGTGTTCGGCAAATTCCTCGGCGGCAACACGCGGTAGCCCACCGCCTGGCCCCGAGGCCGCGGTGGTGCCTTCACAGGTGCCGCCTGCCAGAGACCTGGAAGTCGACGCGTCCAGGACTCTAGTAAATAGACGTCGGCAGTGGCCTGGTAAAGGTGTGCTCTCCCCTGTGCGCACAATGCCCAAGACCAGCGCCGAGATTTGCGATACCCGCAGGAGAGCGAACCAGGATTGATCACCTGGGGAAAGCGGGTATGGCCCTTTATGGAGAAGTTGTGGATCAAGTCCTTCTCAAGCGAATACAGAAACGACTCAACATAGTAGAGGGTAAAGTGGGCAGACGACGTAAGCGCAGCAACCTCCAGGAGCTACGACGAAGTCGCTTCAAGCGAGGATTCATCGTATTCGCTGAGAGTGAACTCAGTAGCTTGAAGGGTGGATACGGGATGATCTATAGGCGTGAACCGCGCTATATGGATCCTCCTGGTACTCTTCGATGGAGTGTTTGGGACCCCACGAACAATACCTTCCACTCGTTCCTCGAAGAGGAGTTGGTGCTAGCTAACGATAAACAGCGAGCAAAGATCCGACAGGCTGCGATGTCCTCGCAGCAAGCCCTTCGTGACCTGAACCCTCGTCCCGGCATGTGCTTGGAAGTGAAGGAGCCCAAAGCCTTCACATTCCAGGGCTGGTTCACTATTCGCATGCTACTCAAGCCCGGCGAGGTCCTTGTCTGTGACCCGTCGGATCTGGAGTATACAGATGTAGCATTCGGAGACGATTCTCTCGTCGACGAAGACATCCAAATGGGAATCCCAAAGTGGGAGCAGTGGACTCCAGCCTCTATGTGGGTATACAGCCCACGACATCGACGGCAGTTCCGAGTCCATCCTGAGGATGTGATTCCCCACAATTTCAACCGGCAAGCACTCAACAATGTGGTGCTACCGAGTGGGTATGAGCAGAAGATTCTGGATGTCATTCATGACGTAGCAGAAGGAAATCGAGATCCAGGAGTTAACCTCCTGTTCTTCGGACCTCCAGGATGTGGGAAGACCTACACTGCGAATCTGCTTGCAGAGCACACTGGCCGTGCCATTCTCTACGTAGATGGGCGTGATCTCATGGAGTCTCCTGACTCCTTTGAGCGTACCATCGGGGAAGCGCTCAAGAAGGCTTCCGCTTGGCGGGCGATCCTCCTCTTCGATGAAGCGGATGTGATGCTCCGTGATCGTGAGCTGTCCGGTGGAACAGCTACCCACACCGCTGCGCTCCTGCGACTCTTGGAGGGACACTCTGGGATTGTCGCAATGACATCCAATCGAGCCTTCGAGATCGATTCCGCCTTTGCGTCGAGGATTCATCTCGCTCTTCCATACCCAGCATTGGATGCTCCCGCTCGGGTAAAGGTATGGGATCAGCTGCTTAAGAAGCAGGGCCTAGCCTACAAGTCAGAAGAGTTGCAAGGACTTGGTGGGTATGAGGTAGATGGACGGGGTATCAACCTGTGCATCCTCAATGCCACCTCTGCTGCAAACAACCGCGATGGCATCATCACTCTAGATGATCTCCATAGCATGGCAGCTCAGCGAATGGAAGGGATCGAGCAACTCCGGCTCAATCCTAGTGCTCGCCGTACTATCAGACCTCCATTACAGGTGGAATATCTGTCTTGGGACACCTAAGTCATTGGAGGCTCTGGCCCAACAGCTGGAACTAGAGCCATGGATAGATCTAGTTCTCATTCTTGGGGACTTAACGGCTTATCCACGCACCCTCCTGGCAGACTGGTCTGCATGCTTGTCTATCTTTTCCAGTAGATGGCCTACGGCTGTTATACCTGGGAATCATGACGTCTATCCGCATGCTGAGACAGGCTCTTCTGTAGAGCTGCTCACCAAACACCTACCCTCCATTACCGAAAGTCTAGGCGTTACCTGGCTTCACCACGGACCCTATATCCTTGGTGATACAGCTATCGTCGGAGATATTGCTTGGTACGACTACTCCGCCAAGAGCCCCTTCCTAGACCATGATGATAAGTGGTACGCTAGAAGCAAGCCACATATTGTAGAAGATGGTGCTATCGACTGGGTCTGGTCAGACCCCCTTTTTTCCAAGGTTTGTCGGCAGCGAATCGTTAAGCAGCTTATAAAGCTGGAAAATGATGAAAAAATTAGAAGAGTGATTGTGGGAACCCACGTTCCACTCTTCTATAATCAGATGGTTCACAAACCATCTGACTACCATTGGGAGGCAGGAGCTGCCTATTTTGGCAACTTCGAGACCGGCAAGGTGGTTCAAGAGTTCTCCAAGGTCGAGTTGGTTCTAAGTGGGCACATCCACCAACCTACCGAGTGTATGGTTCACGATAGATTGCGAGCCATCGTTGGGCCCTGGCGACACAATCATCCACAAGCTCTGATCATTGATCTGGAAAAGGATTTGATTGATGGAGCTATCGAAATAGTTAGGACCTAGATGCCTATCTTCATCACTGAACCTAAAGTTGTAGGTAATGTAGATCCCTCTCTGTTCCATTGGACACAGATTCAAGAGGAGCCGATGTTCTTTGCAACATCGGACCTACATTTACGAATTAATGGTGGTCCAATCACCCAAGCCTTTTTGGCTGCGCTTCCTGAGTGCTGGGAGCCGGGGACAATGATCTGTGATACCAGGGTCCACAACCTACATCCCAATTGGCATCCTTCCCTTCCTGGATGGCATCTAGATGATATCCCTCGTAGCCATAAGAATGGACAGCCCATTCTTACCAATGCGAAGTACGATGCCGAACACATCCTCATGATATTGGGTGGCTCTTCCCTACCAGATTTTCTAGATGGAGGTATTGAGTTACCTCATCCACCACCAGAATGTTATGAAGAAAATTCAGACAGTACGGTGTATGGATATCTTCATGAACAGATAGAGGAGCAAATTCGGAGAGGGACTCCCTCCTTCGATGTAGCAAGATTTGGAAGTGGAGATCTTGTTGCGTACAACCATCATGGTTGGCATCAAGCAAGCCCCGCGACAGAAAGTGGGTGGAGATTCTTTATCAGGGTGTCTAGAAAATCTGGACGCAGCTTGCAGAATGCACGTCGCCATCAAGCGAATGTGTTCATTCGAGAAGTAGATGTAGGGTGGTAGTCATAGAGGCCCTCAGAAGCCTCTAGAGGAGTCTTTAGAACATTAGCCGACCTTGGGGTAGGCTTTAGACTAAAGAGGCACCAGCGGTCATCTAAGGCCATTAGGAGAGCTATGCCAGTCGTGAAGTTGGAGGAGTTGTATAGCACCCTCCTCAACAGAGTCAGCAACTATCACCGCTCTACAGGCAAAGCCCGAGCATCAGTAGGTGTCAGTGGCGGTGTTGACTCAGCTGTGATGCTGGGTCTTGCTGTCGGCGCTTTGGGTGCCGACAAGGTAACTGCTATTCACTCCCGCATCAACACCAACCAGCATGCAACCAGACGTGCAAATGAGGTGGCTGAGGTTTTTGGTGTCAAGCTCATTAACGTCAAACTAGATGATCTGTTCATCCAGCTGGCGTTTGCTTGTCACGGATCAGTTGCAGCTGCAGGCTTTGACCAGCATGCGGTGTATCAGCGGATCAAGAGAGATCCAACGGTCACCGGCTCGCTTCGGTCTACGCTTCGTGCTCCTACCTTGCGGTACATCAACCGACTCACGGGTGATGGGATCATTCATGGAACAGGTACAGAGTGTGAGGACCGTTGGTTGCGATTCTATCAGAAGGGTGGCGACGGAGATGTCGACACCGCTCCGCTCTCTCATCTCTCCAAGGGTGAGATCTATCAGCTAGCAAGAGTGATGGAGATTCCACACTCTGTGCTGACTGCAATACCTAGCCCTGATCTTTGGGGTGAGGGTGAGACGCACTATGATGAAGATGAGCTGGAATCGCTCTACGACATCTCATACGATTACTCCCAAGTCGATCCTGAGACCGGTGAGTACGTACATGTTGGCCTCATCGAGAGGATCAGCCGCTTCTTTGACGAAGAATTCAAGGAGGGTGTTGATACCGTTGGGTGGGGCGACGACATGCTTTGGGAAGAGCCCGAGAGCCAAGAGTACGAGCTGGCCATGTCTCAGGCTGTCAGCTCAAGAGCCTTTTCTGGCTCTGGGTTGGGACGGTTGGAGGTACGCAGCACCTTGGAGTCTGCCCGAGCAATCGAGCGGGCAACCAAGCACAAGGATGCCCACCTTCCAGCTCTAGGAAATCGAGAGGATTTGATTTTGCGAGGAGTCTTGACAAATCATCTTCCGATCCTGGCCCCACTATAAGAAAAACGCTAGACTAACTGAATGACCAGAAGAAAGGGAATACCTCTCGTTGATTTTGAGGCACTTAAGGAGATTATAGAAGATGACTCCTCTATCCTTAGGCGACTAAATCCACTAGAGAAAGTCTTTCTGGATATTGATGGTGAGAACAAGAACTTAGCTGAATGTACAGTTCCTGAGATCATGAGTTGGTTTAGCGCTCGTTTCCCTCACATTCATATTCAACTTGAGGAGATCCCTGACCAGGCATCACCTCTTTTGAAATCACATCTATTTGGGCAGCTCTCTGCCATGATCGAAGCCCACTGGGATAACCAAAAGGGCACACAAGAGGAGACGCTGCACTAATGGATGATGATGGAACTGAAGACGGAACTCTCTGCAACTATCGTGAGTTTGTAGAAGCATACGCCGACAAGTACGGCGAACTACCTGCAAACCTCGACGAAGACTGTGATTGTCGGATGTGTCTCTTTGAGACTCGCCTCAACATGATGACGGGAAAAGTAAGCGAGCTTGACAGCGCCTTACCAACCCTTAGAATGATGGCTCAGGTTGCACTTGTACGAAGTGAATCTGGCCTCCTGAGAAAGCTCAGGTGGAAAGTAGCCAAGCTATTGTCTTACGATCAGTAAGTCTCCAACTTGACTAAGTAATTTGGAGCTCATACACTTGAGGTATGAAGTGTACCAAATGTCAAGTTGAAAAATCTGAGAATGACTTCAATTGGAAGATCAAAGAAGTAAAAAGAAAAACTCAGTGTAAAGAATGTCATGCGGTGTATCGTCGCCAACACTATCTTGACAATCGTCAAAAATATATTGACAAGGCGAAAAAGAGAGCACCTGAAAATAAGAAAAGAATCAAGACAAAGATCTGGGAATACCTACTCAATCATCCCTGTGTAGATTGTGGAGAAGCTGATCCAGTTGTTCTTGAATTCGATCATGTACGAGGCGTCAAGAAATTTGGGATCGGTCAGATGCGATCCGGTACTTGGGGCTGGCTACAGATTAAGAAGGAAATCGCTAAGTGCGAGGTCCGATGTGCCAATTGTCATCGCAGAAGAACTGCAAGACAATTTAATTGGTACGTGTGGGAGTATAGTTCAATTGGTAGAACATCGGATTCCAAACCCGAAGAATGGGGATCATAACCTCATACTCTCGCTATGAGCGATAATAACGTAAGACCTCGTCGTAAACGACGTAGGCGAAATAGGCGTCGGAAGCGCGTCGACAATTACCAGTACGTCGAGCTTTACGATATGGTGGAATGTACATACTTGGAGTATGTGACAAAAAAGGTTAGGGGCGGCGAGCCTATTAAGACCTTGGAAAATCGAGGTACGCAGACATATGTCGAGGCCAAGAGCAGACTGGATTTCTGTTGGGGTCTTGCATTTCGACACGCAAGCCGTGAGCAACTGAAAGCTCATAAGCTTCAGTTCAGAGTAATCAAAGGCCCTGGAGAGCTAGAGCCAGAGGTTACTGAAAACATGTTCAAAGACGGGACTGTATATATCTCATGAACACCTTCCCTACCGTGTTAGTCGGCCTTGCCCTCTTTGGAGTATGGTACTGGCACAGGAGACGGACAGAGGTCCGCAAGCAAGCAGAGAGCAAACGCCTTCAAGATATGAAGACACGAGCTCATATGCAGCAAGAAACCCTTCGAGATACTGACCCTACTATGAGGGCAATGTCTCCTGTTCAATCTGTCGATCTCTACGACCTTTACAATCCCGATGAAGATCGTGAGCCGACAGAGGCAGAGTTATATTTCAGAACAAATACGCCCCAGTAGCTCAGTGGACAGAGCGCTGGCCTTCTAAGCCGGACGTCGTGGGTTCAAATCCTACCTGGGGTACTTAGAGATGGAAGAGAGAATGACTCCCGATCAGGCAAAAAGTGCATTCAATTGGGCTTTGAAGTTTTGTGGGGTTCTTTTCCTACTTGGTGTCTTGGTTGGTACCGGGTGTGGAGCAGCTCAGAGCGCTTGGTCTGCTAAACAGATGATGGGAGCAGGAGCCATGTGGGGTGGGCTCTTTGGGATCATCGGATCCGTGCTTGGCTTCTTTTTTGGAGCCAATGAAGTCCACTTAGGATAGCGCAATGGTTTTTGGGGTCAGACTACTCAAGAGTCATTTACCTAAAGGTCAAAGAGTTATAAATGGCTCGCTTGTTGTAATACGAGTTGGTGATCCTAAAGCTTGGCGTAGATTCACTCAAGGGAACAGCAAATATCTAGGATTTGCTTGTGATCACACAACGCACACTGCTGGGAAAAGCACTCGGCTGACCATACAAGAATGTTCTTGTTCAGACGGAAGTAGAGATATAGATGGTTACTTCAAGTATCACGATCACTACTACTGCAGTCAGTGTAAACATGAGTGGATTCAAGGCATGACTTGGGCTGGATATTCTCGTGATCCACAACCTATTATGTGGGCAGAGAAAGTGTCCAAATCTAAAAAAGAAACAGCTCTTGGAGGGCTAACCCATGAGCTGGAAAATCCATAAAGATCGCCTCAAAAGAAAAGTGAAGAAAGAAGCAAGACTACATACAGAGCTGAATAAGGTTCGAGCGGAAATCTCAACCTTGGAAACTAAGTTGCGGAGGTCTTGCCCTCACTCTACAACAATAAGCAAAGGCAGAACAGAGCTCTGCGAAGAATGCGGACACTCCGAACCAGTCCTTTAAGCGCGAATAGCTCAGCGGGAGAGCATCTGGTTTACATCCAGAGGGTCGGGAGTTCAATTCTCTCTTCGCGTACCACGGAAAGCTCATGTTTAAGAATCTAGCAGCAAACATGAGGATCGGCATCCTTATGCAAAGGGTCCCCGATCCCGATGCAATTGGGGCCGCTGCTGGATTAGCCTGGCTGCTAGGCCAGACACATGATGCTATCTGCGAGTTCCTCTACCGAGGAACCGTATCTCACCCACAAACCAGAGCTATGCTGAACGTACTAGGGATCACCTGTAAGCAGGTAGATTCCCTGGAGCAGGATGACTACGACATCTATATGATCGTAGACTCCACTCCTGATGGTGTTTGCTTTCCCAATATCAAATACCAATACGTAGTAGACCACCATAAAGTTGAGTATCCTGATGATGTAGAAGTTAGGAATAAAAGCGTCGGCTCATGTGCCTCCTTGGTATATGAGTTGATACTTGAAGCAGAACAGGATCTTATTGATCCTATTGCTGCTACAGCGCTTTATCTAGGCTTGTATACTGATACCGATGGCTTAAGAGGACCAGGTACCACAGGCTTAGATTTTGAAGCCTTTCAGTACCTAGCTACCAAGGCCGATCATAGCAAGCTCAAACGCATCTTTGACTTCCCAATCCCTACCCACCAATTCGACCTAGAAGCACGGGCTATTGCAGCTCGTGAAGTAAGTGACTCTAAGCTAGTTACTTGCTTAGGCGAAGTGCCTGCAGGTCATAGAGATGTGATGCCTGTAGTTGCTGACAGCTTGATGCGTATGTCAGGCGTTGACACTGTCGTTGTCTTTGCATTCATTGGACAGCACGTTGATGCTTCTGTCAGAAGCTCCGATTCAACTTTGGATGTAGACGCCTTCTGCAAAGAGACCTTTGGTCAGGAATTCCATGGAACAGCAGGGTCAAAGCAAGGTGGCATCGGTGGTGGTAGAGCGCCTCTTGGCATCGCCGTCACTGATGAAGATGAAGCGCAGGATCGAGCAGAAGCTCTTGCAGGGTTTGAAGCGCGGCTCAAAAAGAGGATCATTCGCAAGCTCGGACGTTAGCTCATGAGCCTCTTTGATGATGTGATTGGACCCTTTGACGACACGACACTGCTTACAGCGGATTCGATGAATAGAGCCATCAAGAGATGGTTGACTGAGGTTTCCAAGAGACGAGCATTGCAGAATGTTCGGACAACTCGTAAAGAAACACGACAAGCAACGCCTCCAACCGGAGAGCCAAGAGATCCAACCCGTTGGGATTGGATTCCAATAGGATACTGGAACAATACCGTAGGGGTATGGATACGAAAATGAGTGCAAACGTTACACATATCAAGTGGCCTAGCATTGAGCGCCTCCACAATTTAGTAAGAGGCTTTGATTGCCGTTTTGAAAGCGTGCAGATCCCTCCTCCTAGCGTTTTGTATCGGCCCAAAGTTAAGTTGGATGGAACCAATGCTGGCGTACAAGTACGTAACGGCAAGGTATATGCTCAATCACGCAACCAGATTATTACGACGGGTCAGATGGGTTTTGCTCAGTGGGCACTGAGCTTTTCAGAGTACTTTCTGGAGTGTGCCAAGGACTTCAGAGAAGCTATTGGCCAACAACCTGAAACAACCATTACCTTCTTTGGAGAGTGGTGTGGTAGTGGTATCCAGAAGCGTACAGCCATCTCAAAGATTGGCTTCAAGATCTTTGCCCTCTTTGGTATTCAGGTAGGAGAGGGCGAGTCAGCATGGCTCGCGTATCACCCAGAGATTATTCACCTAGCCTTTGCCACACTTGAATCAAAGGGCCTGGATGTTGAGCACCAACAGATCCACATCCTTCCGTGGGCTACTGATCCAATCCAGATCGACTTTGCTAACAAGGAAAACCTAAAAGCAGTCGCAGAAACTATCAACAGTCTTGTTGAGAGCACTGAGGATTGTGATCTATGGGTGAAAGAGACTTTTGGACAGGAGGGAGTCTGCGAGGGCTATGTCTACTATCCTCTTAAGGAGAGCCTAAATGGCACTTCCTATGCTGGATTGCCTCGGGATGATGTCTCAGACCTCATGTTTAAGGCTAAAGGCGCAAGGCACGAGGTCAAGAAAGTCAAAGCTCCTGTTGAGATTGATACAGAGAAAGTTGCAAGCGTTCAAGAATTTGTAGAAAAATTCGTTACAGAAAATCGCCTAGACCAAGGTCTGCAAGCGATTGGCGGTGAGCTTCACATAAAGAATACAGGAAAGTTCCTCAAGTGGTTCAATCAAGATGTCTGTAAGGAGTCTGTAGATGAGCTGCTTGTTTCTGAACTTAATTGGAAAGATGTAAGTGCAGCAGTGTCACATGCTGCTGTTACTTGGTGGAAAGCCACAGTAAAGGCAATCTAATGGGATATTCACAGTTGCCGGGAGCCGGCCCCGGCACACAGGACGGTGGCGCTGCTCCAGGAGATCCTGGAATGACCCAATCACGATCATGGTCCTATGCGACTACACCGACTATATAAACCCACCAAGTACAGGCCTCTCTTTTGGGGACTGGTTAGGAGCAAGGGCACAAGAAGAAGAAAGCTGGTGCCCTAGCCCGGAGGAAGAAGACGATAGAAGAAACTAAACAACTAAAAACTTTCGATGACCTTATGAGAGCAGTGCTAACTATTCTTCCGGGTGCCCAATTGGACGAAGATAACTACGGGCAAATCATAATCTATACGGACCTTTCTGAGGCCCAAGATGGAACCTTAAAAGATTTCGATGCGGAGGATAAGTTAGTGGATTGGAACCAACTCTGGATATGATGGTTAGATCACCAACGCAACAGGACAGGTAGGATAATGGCTGGCGGCAAGAAAAGTGGAAATCGTGGTAGCAAGATCATTTCCTGTAAGGGAATTCGTTCCAAGTGTATCTCCACGTTTCAGGACAAGAAATACGGCAGAGACCGTCGCGTCCATAATGGAACAACAAGTGGATGGCGGTGCACCGTCTGCAAGAATGAGACTTCTGCCTGGTAGTTGACACCCTCATACCTACCTGTTCCAATACTCGATTCATGCCGTCGTAGCTCAGTCCGGTAGAGCAACGCCCTTGTAAGGCGTTGGTCGGGAGTTCGAATCTCCCCGGCGGCTCTAGGAGGCTCAATGGGATTTTGGAGTGCTTTCTTTACAGTGCTATTAGCACTCTTTGTCTATGACATGATCTTTGGACTATAAAAGCCATGACTACTCTTTTAATCGTTGCTGGCCTTATTCTTCTAGTTCTGCTTCCTGGAGCCTGTAAGATCTGGTTCCGCTGGAGCATTAACGATGCGGCGTTCATGGCCCAGATCCAGAAGCTGGTGATGGCCAACAACATCGATCGCGCCATCAATCTCTGCAATGCCGCGCCGAATGCTTTATTAACTCAAGGAATCAAAGCTTTGCTGTGCAGGGCGAACAAGCCAGTAGCTGAAATGGCTCGTGTTCACACTTCTGAGCTTCTTCGTTGGAAAGCAAAGTGGTGTGATATTCCTGGTCCCTTATTTTTGTGGCGTTGGAAGCAAACCAAAATGTTCCATCGTTTCGCAATGGACATGGATACACTTGAGGTTCTCTTGGTTCGAAGAGCCACAAGACCCGAGACCTCAAACTGGCGTTAAGCCACTGGGTCCCCTTAGGAGGGGAGCTTGTTTCGTAATCAAGTAGTAGCAGGTTCGAACCCTGTCAGTGGCTCACTATGATGAGAAATTTTGGAAAGCTTACGACCCCCGTACTTTATCTAATATTACTCACTATCTTGATAGGTAGCAGCGTTGACATACAATGCACCAAATCTTCCTCTGATGCAGGAAAGCCTCAGCATCAAAGAGATACGGAACGCAGGGGAAGTCAACGTCTTGATGGGTGGTTATGTACACCCGAGGGATGTACACCTCCTATTCGGCCCGATCAAGGACGGCGAGCTATTCATCCAGACCGAAGACCAGGATCTTCCGAGTCTTCTCTCGATGCTGGGATTCTTCCCCTCTCGCAGCCAGGCTCGAAAGAATGGTTTTACCGGCCCCATCTTAGAGGGATGGACCGTACTCAGGATTGGAAAGAGGAAGACTGGGGTCTTTATCCTGAAGAACACCCATCCATCATGTGGTAAGCTCTGGGTAGAGCCCGCCAATTCCAAGAATTTGGGACAGGGTAAGATCTGGTGTGGAGATGGATACGCGTTTGTGAACATGCCGCAGCCAATCAGATGGCGGAGGATGCTAAGGGCATCTAAGCGACATAGACACCCCAGAGGTGTTCGGCGAAGAGTTCTTTACTAGGAGAAGTCGATGGGCTGGAAAGCAGGCAACTTGACAAGAGATGAGAAAAAGATCATCTCACTCTCTCAAGATGTAACAGATCATGGTCTCTTCCAGACAGGTGATCTGATCAGCTCTGATAAATACATCTTCCAGCATTGGAAGGTTGTAACCTGGGGTGAGTTTTTTGACGCTCGGGGCTATATTCGTGAGAGATGGAATGAACTGATCCCCATTCAAGCTGGCGACGATACTCCAACTACTATCTGGAAAACAGACGCCAAGGCTTTCTGGAAAAAGTGGAAGTGGACTGGTGGTAAAACCAGTACTTGTACCAAGCCAGCATGCAAAATAGATACTTGCAGTGGACCAGAGTGGTGTAAATGCTACTGCGAGCATGAAAGGTGGGAAAAGTATAAAGGTGTGTGGATGCCTTCTTCAATGGCCTATACACTTAAGTACGAAAACCAATACGGAGGAGATGTAGACCATGATTTTGGCATGGATTTTCCCTTCTAGTTATTCGGGTATCGTCCAAAGGCAGGACCGCGGTCTTTGAAGCCGTCAATCTAGGTTCGATCCCTAGTACCCGAGCCATGAAATGGCTTCTATTAACACTAGCTTTAGCTAGCTGCGGTAATTTTCGTAGTCCTGACAGAAAAGTCGAAGTGCTTCAAAGTCGTTTTGACATCCTGAAGTCCTGGACAATCTCTTATGAAGCGGAAAGCTCCTTAAAGTGTCAGGTAACAATCCACAAGGAAGATCGAATAGCTTACATCGCTCCTTGTGAAGATGCAGAGGATTTTGACAACTACCTCAAACATGAGATATTGCATGTTGTGTTGAGAGCAGCTGAGATGAGCCTCGCAGAACATGAAACAGCTGTTATAGATCTAGCAAAGATCCTATAACCATGGCCTTGTGGCGGAACTAGGTAGACGCGCTAGATTGAGAGTCTAGTATCCTAACGGATGTGAGAGTTCAAATCTCTCCGAGGTCACAATGAGCATTCTTGCAAAGATACCAGAAGCAGACCTTCTGGTAAAAGCAGGCAGGACCCAATTCGAGGTTGACTCCATGCGAGAGGCCGTCAGGTTTCTTGGTGCATGGTTCTTCGAAACTAGGGAGCGGATCAACCTTACCAAGCAGTTGAAGTACTACTTGGATCAAGACTTCCTCTCTGAGGAAGAGTGGGCAATGCATCTTGAGTGCATGTGGTTCAAGAAAGGAATGTTCTTGGGGCAGAAAAGTCTCAATTAAGCCTCTGTGATGGAATGGCAGACAAGCTGGACTTAAAATCCGGTGCTCGAAAGGGCGTGCGAGTTCGAGTCTCGCCAGGGGCACATACGGCCAGTCAGCACACAGGGTGCGCTTGGGTCAATGGACAGATGCAACGTAAGGAACGGTCAAGCGTACGTAAGACCATTCCAATAGAGTTGGCTGTCTTCCAAGAAGGGAGGTTCGAGTCCTTCGGTGGCCACGACAATCGGATCGAAAACCTCCAGATTCTTTGTGCAAATTGTCATGCACAAAGACCTACAAATTCTGGAGCTAACATAGGCAATTATGGGACTGTGGTGGAACGGTATACACGCAACGCTTAGAACGTTGTGCCCTAGCGGATTGAGAGTTCGAATCTCTCCAGTCTCACAATCATGTTCAGACAGAGAATAGTAGGTACCTATGATGTCTTGGGTTGGTTCCAAACCGAGTAAGAGGAACCGAGCATGATTTTATACCGTCCGACATCAAGTCAGCACCTTTCTAGAGGGGTTGGCGCTCTTGTGATCACTGACGGTGATCTAGATTGAGTTTACGGAGGCGAGCACGACGAAAGAGCGTGTGGTCCAGGTTCGCCTCCTGGGGACGGTACCATGGAGCGCACGAAGCTGAATTCAGCAAGAAGCTCCTATTTTGCTGGATTCTTTCAGGAGTTTTAACCACCTCAGTGGTTGTCAAAACAGCAATCTGGCGACACGGTCTGGATTTTGCATTTTGACACCACCCCGGTGGTAAAACCCTGAAACAATCCAGCAGGTATGCCTGCCTAGTTAAGCAGGTCATACGGCGCAGTGACTGGAATTGGAAGACATGCTTGGTTCAGACCCAAGTGCTTATAATAAGCGTGGGAGTTCGAATCTCCCCTGCGTCACAGAAAGGAAAAGACGATGTCCGAAGGCAAGAAGGGTGCACCGAAGAGATCTTCGAGTGCAAAGCGGAAGGCACGGTATGCTGCAGCACCGGCCCGAGCCAGAGCGTCTGCTGAGAGGCGTCGCAAGAACAACATTCTCCGCCTGGAGAAGAAGTTGAAGAAGCTTCTGAAGAAGGGCGTAGAGGGGAAGCCGGGAGGCATCCTCAAGAACGGGGTCCGACACAATCGGATCCTGGCACACATCGTAGAACTACGAAAAGCTCCCTTGAACGGCAAGGGAACTTGAACCACTTACCTGATTGAACCAGTCAGGGAGTGGTAGAAAGACCTTCAAAGAGTACGCAGCGCGTACTACCAGGTTCGGGCGTGGACACGGTCCACTGAACCAGGTAATAGCTCACAGATCAGATCGAAGATAGGATCTGTGAGCTACTCTTCAAAGGTCTCTGCAGGAGCAGAAGCTCTTCGAAAGCTTCCTCTCCTTCGCCGGAGTTCCTGTGAGAGGAACTCGGCGAGTGGACCATGAGGGTGTAGGCAACTATACTTTTGTGGTTTACGCTGTCGTAGCTCAATAGGTAGAGCACGAGTCTGAAACGCTCGGTGTACCCAGTTCGATTCTGGGCGACAGCACATCATACTGGTTAGAAGTCTAACCAGGAGATACGATCTTCGCTCACGCGACGCGCGTTCGCTGCTAGCAATAGCAACGGTCCAATACCAAAGTTGCTAGCAAGATCATAAATCAGTTTGATAGAAGAGAGATAGATTAGGACTGGCCAGTCCCTACCTTTCTTGTATCTTACGCCCCTGTAACTCAGCGAACAGAGTGCCTGGCTTCGAACCAGGTGGTCGTAGGTTTGAATCCTGCCAGGGGTACAACGAGTCCCAGTAACTCAGCGGATAGAGTGCGATCTTGCGAAGGTCGAAGTCAGAGGTTCAAATCCTCTCTGGGATACAAGAGTTGACACATTGAAAAGGGGCTTACAAGCTCCTTCGTTACATTTGGGCCATAGATGGTAACCTCCTCAGAAAGCCGATAGGGGAAGCGAGGAAGAGTTCAGGGTTCAACTCCCTGGTGGTCCACAATGGGGCTATAGTGCTAATTGGGAACACGCTGCGCTTGCACCGCGGTATTTGGGGTTCGAGTCCCCATAGCTCCACAAACGACTAGGTGTGATGCCAACTTGGAAGTCTAACAACTGTCCTGGCATCGAGTGGGAAGACTAATCGGGGTGTAGCGCAGCCTGGCAGCGCATCTGCTTTGGGAGCAGAGGGCCGCTGGTTCGAATCCAGCCACCCCGACTAAGGAAGTGAAATGATTTTTTGCCTGTGTACAGGTATTTTGGAGGTTGCAGCAGTCGCAGCTCTCCTTTCCGCTCTTGGCTTGAAAATCAAGTCAAAGGAGAAAAAGAAATGTCAGGATTCGCACTCGCCGTTGGAATCTACTTCGCAGGATTTCTGATCACGGTTCTTGTAGCCCCACGAGCACTTCCGCATCGTTTGGGCAGCGAAGACAACTTCGTTATCACCGGTCTCGCATGGCCCGTCTCTCTACCTGTAGGTTTCTACACGGCATGGGCAGATCGCCGAGCTTTCCGACGATTCGAGAGAGGCCAGCCACAGCCTTGGGAAAACCCAACCGCAGATCGGGTCTGGACCAATCCAGATTCCTACAAGCTGCCAGCTGGACAACATGTTTCTCTTGTGAGACAAGAGAAAGAGAGGCAATGCCTCGAAGCCCACGCAAGCACCCTCGTTCCGAATGAAGGGTACTAGTATGGTGGATGTAGCCTAAAGGTAAGGCACCGCGCTGTGAACGCGGGTAAGAGGGATCGTTACCCTTCATTCACCCAACACGGGATGGGATTAGGTTAACCCCTAAGTCCAAGAGAGTTGTTGCTATTTCTCTCTCTATAATCAAAAGAAACTTGGGACAGTAGCTCAGTGTAGAGTCCTGCATTTTACGCAGGAGGTCGGTGTGTTCAATTCCACCCTGTCCCACCAGACATGGACCAATAGCTCAGTGGTAGAGCAGCAGGCCGGACGTGTAATTCGGACCCCCAATCCTCTAAAGTACACAGAGGAGCAAGGCAACGTGTCAATTAGCCTGAAGGACGGAGTGTTCGAATCCTCCTTGGTCCACTTTGAGCGTCGGTAGCTCAGATGCCTTAAGAGCGGGTACCTCTAAAGTACCAGGTCGATGGGTGGCATCCATCCCGACGTACCATATGCCTCGGTAGTTAACAACTAGTTTTGTTTTCTAGATGTGGAAGGTCGCAACTTTCCCGGGGCTCAATATATCGCGCGGTAGCTCAGTGTTTAGAACGCTCAAAAGCTGTCCTGACCTGGGTACGCCCAAGAGGGTAGCAGCTATTAGAGAGACGGTGGTTCAAATCCATCCCGCGTGACCAAGCGAAGTGCAGATTACGGCTACTTCTAACTAATCCTTCGGGATTGCTAATAGGTTCGACTCCTATCTTCGCCACAATTTATGGCGAAGAGTCTCTTTTGGGAGACACTTGGATAATATCCATCGTCGCTTTTTCTCGCTCGTTCCCCCTCACTTTGCAAGGTGAGTGGGAACATCTTCCGCTCTTCGTCTAGTTGGTTAAGGCACGCGCCTGATAAGCGCGCAAGTGGCAGGTTCAAATCCTCCAGAGCGGACAACATATATTGGGATTGTAGCTCAGCTAGCGTAGAGCACTCGGTTCTTACCCGAAAGGTCGAAGGTTCGATTCCTTCCAGTCCCACCAGAACGAAGTACAGTTGAGAGTTACTTCTACAATGAGTGAATTGTAACTAGCCCGGGAGGGCGCAAAACATCCGCTACTCTTAACGCTTTTTCTCGTTCTTTTGGCGCTGAAAGTCCACGGAGGACTACCTGACTGTCTATCAGGTGTTAGCGGGTTCGACTCCCGTCAGCGTCGCTATGAGTGAAAATAACTTTTATGGAGAGGTGGACGTAGACGACCTTCTCTCCAGAATGCATCTCACGGCAGGAGAGAGATTCCTGCTTGTATATCCGTTTGAGACGGATAGTGAAATTACCACGGCAAGTGGCATCATTGGTGTTACTTCTGCAGGTGGTCAGGGTGATAGGCGGGGAGTAGTTCTTTCTGTCGGGCCATCGAATGGCCACACCCTTGAAGCCAAGCTTTACTCACCATTTAACGATGGTGATGTAATCCTCTACGCTACAGAGCGTAATAGAGGGTTGTTTGATCCTGGCCTGGGACATACACTGGATTGTGTGAGTCAGGCCAATGTCATGGCCTTTGTCAAGAAAGAGAAGTGGTACCATGAACGAGACAGAGCCCCAGTGGCTGAACGTACGCCTGGTTAAGACTTCGGCGGATGAGTTCGCAATTATCGTTACTGATTCTGCCCTGTCTCCCTCTGTTGGAGATAGGGCAGACGACCTTTGGAAGAAGATCAGATTCTCTGTGGTTGGCATCGCATTCTTTTACGATGCTGGCAGAATGTGGGCTAGTGCCTTGGCAGAAGTTAACAAGCTCATTTATTTAGATGAAACACAGTCTCCTACCTTGCTGCTGGATACATCAGCAAGAGGGACTATTCATTGATGGTACTGCATACAAATATCTCTAGCTTATCTGGTTGAAAGCGCTCCGCTGTTAACAGAAGGTAGCTGGGTTCGATTCCCAGGGGATGCGCTATAAGAACACAATCTACTATACATGTAGAGATTGTACTCACGTGATAAAGCGTGGAGAAAATCCAAATCATAAATGTATAGCATTTTCCAGAGTACGCTAATTGGCAATCGACCGCACTGTTAATGCGGGATATGGAAGTTCGAGTCTTCCCTCTGGAGCCATAAGTAGTTATGCCAGTACCACCTACTATTATCTCGTATCCACTACAAGAGATTGTCATGCAACGCGGAGATTCCGAGTGGCAAGTCATTCTTGAGTTTGTGGCTAGAGAAGATGAATCAGGCGAGAAGGAAGTCTTCTGGTCTGCGGCTACAACCTTTGATAAAAGGCAGATAGGGCATGGAAATAAAGACGATGCCCTACGCCAAATCAAAGAGTTTCTTGGGGAGCTAGTTCTTCATGGAGCAATCCCAACCAGAGTCGAGTACTTCGGAGATATCCGAGGAGCTCTCCGAGAGCGAACATCACCTCTTGATGTCTCTAAGCGAGTTAGGTCAAGGTTGGTGGAAACTGTGCAAGGCCGAAAGGGGGCTAGGCCGGCTACTAAGCGCCTCGACCAAAGAGAGTCTGGCGCTTACCACTCTTTCAAACGGACAGTTCTTACATCTGGAGCGTAGTCGCCAGGAGTTGAACAATGTTATCGAGAGGCTATCTCAGCTTCGACAATACATGGAAGCTATTTAGCTTTCAGGGTGAAGCCTAGTGGTCTTACGCGGAGTTTGGCTGGGGTAGGCGCACCCATTTGGGTCTATAGCTCAGCTAGTGGAGAGCACCCGGCTTTTAACCGGAAGCGCGTAGGTTCGATTCCTACTGGACCCACAAAATAGGGAAAAAATTTGTGAGAGCGAAATGGGCAAACTGAATTTTCGAGTCTTTCCTCAACGTACCGATCATGCTCGTGTCATAGATTTTTGGTTCCAACCACTGCGAGATGAACTCAATCTCGACCTTCTGGTTATCCAGATGGATAAGGAACCGGATGATCGAACAGAATGGCTCTCAATTGGCCATACACGATATAAAACCAAAACATGCATTATGTCGTATGCTGTTTCGATCAAAAATCCGGAAGAATGGCCAGATAAGCCAAATCCCGTTTGGGAGGTACATGTGCCTTTTCAGCGTGGAACCGGATTGGAGAAATTCGTCCGAATCGGCGACAGGCTCTATTGGGGTCATGGCAAGCCAACTCACGGTAGGTACAAACGTCGATGAGACCTATAGTCCACAACCGAGACCTCATAGAGAAATTCCGCAAGCACCTTGACGACGAGCTCCGGGCGCCTGATCTCGATGGCTCGGAGCGCCGTCCGGGAGGCCGATGAATGAAGGTCGCCATGATGATTGTCTATATCCTTGCTGGGTTACTTACTGCTTATGCGGTACGACACAAAGATTGGCGTAGTGAGCCTTTTGCAACTACTTGCTGCATTGTTTTCTGGCCTGTAGTATGGATTTTTATGAGTGTAGTGGCATTGTCGCTACTTCCACCAAGAGAATAAGCGGGAGTTGGGCTAATGGAAGCCCACCAGCCTTCCAAGCTGGCGCTTCGGCATAGCGGGTTCGATCCCCGTCTTCCGCTCTACAAGATAAACTAATGAAGCTATTAGCCCTACTGACCCTCCTCCTCACCTCCTGCTACATCCCAACTGGGAACTATGTCCTGAAAGACCATCACATCTACAGAACAGAGACCTTTGAGGTGGCAGTACATTGCAAGCACGGAGAAGCTGTCGTATACCAGAAGAATGGTACGATGACTTTTGTGTGCAAGCGCCCCAACCCCCACAAGTAAGCGGGCATAGGTTAACGGCAAACTACTTGGTTGCCAGCCAGGTGCACCGAGTTCGAATCTCGGTGTCCGCACAGGAAAGAGAATGACAGACCCAACCACTACCCTCAACGACATTGTCGGAATACTTGCAACCGCGCCTGAGACTCAGCTAGACTCTGGGATCAGGGATTGGTGTCGCAAATTTCCTGACTCTGCCACTCCAGATGAAGCCCTTGTCTTCCTTCGTGACGTTACAGATGTAATCGTTCATATTGGGGGAGCATCAAGCTTCGTAGTGGGAGTGATCACTGGTCAGACCGGCATGTGCTTGAAGGAGACTCCTGAAGCGGGAGAAGTTCGTCGGGCTGATCTGATGGATAGATTCCACAAGCAAGCCGTCTAACACGCACCGTAATGGACAGGTTGTCTTTCTCCAGTAGCTCAACGGTTAGAGCAGTGTTCTTATAAAGCATTGGCAGATGGTTCAACTCCATCCTGGAGAACTTGTTGACAACCTGAGTGCTATCCTTATAAACTCATGCTATGAAGAGATGCATGACATGTAAGGAAGAAAAAGATAGCACTCAGTTTGGAAGTAATGCAAAAGAGCTAGATGGGTTAAATAGAAAATGTAAAGGTTGTTACAACCTTTACATGAGAGAGTACTATTCCAAGAAGAAAGATACACACATTTCTCGTGTTCAAACAGCTAAACAGCGACGCATTGCATTGCATAGAGCTAAGCTTTGGGAATATTTCTCCATAAATCCATGTATAAGTTGTGGAGAAAGTAACCCTAAAGTCTTAGAGTTAGATCATTTGAATCCCAAGCAAAAAACTAGAGGTGTTGCTAAGATGATCTCTAGGAATTTTGCTTGGGAAAAAATTGTGGATGAGATAGCTAAATGTCAGGTATTATGTCTTAACTGCCATAGAAAAAGAACTATTGATCAGTTCGATTGGTGGCAAAAAGTTCAATTCCCAGACGGTGTACAAAAGACCCCCAAGACCTAAAAATCCCAAAAAATTTATGAAACCGGTTTTGACTGGTTGCATAGTTGAATTTCCTATGGCATCATAAATGCCATGCGCAGGATCAAGTTAGTATTAGTAGTCCTTTTGACACTGATGCTGGCGTGCACCCCCACCGTTCCAAGTTGCATAACAAGCAACCAACTCCTCGAAGCTCTCAATCCTGTTCCTATCCAAGAGCTTGCTGCTTCAACTATTGCTGAGCTACGAAATAACGTGCTCTATCTCTTTGCTGAGGTGGAAGGAAGGCCAGGTTATGGAAGGGGAAGTGGAGTCATCCTGTTTGATCAGGGTGAATGGACTGTTGTTTTAACAGCCTGGCATCTCTTTTGGACCGATGATAGATCACGAAAGAGTAGAATCAAGCTGGCAACACAGGTCATGGTCTCTTCTCTTCCAGAAAGAGAAGAAGTTTGGATCAAGGCAGCAGAAGGTAAAGTCTCTTGCTTTGATGCACAGCACGACCTAGCTGTTGTAATAGTTCCATCAGTTCTTGTTCGACACCGATTTGATATTCCCTCTCCCCTTGGCGTCAAGCTATATGGAGAGGATCCTCCAATCGGTATGGAGATGATCACTATCAATAATAGCGAGGAGTTCGATAGAATCCTCTCTAAAGGTGTAGTCTCTGGATATATGGATAAGTGTCCTAGCTGCCTGCATCCTCGTTCTCTTCTATTTGATGGGTACTCATGGATGGGTGGCTCTGGAGGGCCTGGCTTCTCAATGGATGGGAAGTTGGTAGGGATTCTGTCACGAACAACCACCACTGGCATTAGACTTCTAGTGCCACCGTCAGTTATCGGTGATTTCTTGATGAGATGTCGCAGAACTGTACAGGATGAAGTTAAAGATGATAAAACCCCATGGCTTGTTGAGGTTACAGAACACCTTAACAAGGACCATTTCATTCTAGGCTCTCCAAGGTCACTAGATCCGACATGGACGAAGCCAGAAGTTGATGAAGGGGATGAGCTTGATGAAGAAGAGATGGATTAGATGGCTTCTTGCCATCACGATCGGCATAATAATAGTTGCCGACGGAATCCGTTGTACCTCGATACAAGACTGTAGCCCACACCCTTACCCTTCCACACAAATGTGCAGATGTCTCACCGACAATGGCGATGGTGCACGAGCACGTGATTGTTGGAAAGCAAAAACAGATAAGATGGTGAGGGCTCAAAGTAGAGAGTGCCACAAGAGATGCTATCGAGAGGATTGTAGCTACTGCGATGAATAAACCTCAGCCTAATAGCCCAGCAGGACAAGCTCTTCGACGACTTAAGATGGAGTTGTCTAGAGTCTATGAAGGGCAAAGAAAGCAGATGGGAATCACATGTAGAATATGTGGTTGGCATCTGAGCACTGGGCACCCCCTCTGCACTGACCTCGAAGTCCTTGGAGACTTCAACAAGTGGTTTGCTGAAGAGCCAATGGCTCAGGTCATTGCTGAAGAAGCAGATGACAGCTAAGACACCTCGACGAATCTTTGAGGGCCTGACTGGTTGTTGGGTGTATCTCACCAATGATCGTAGTCAGTACGAGCATGCTCTTCGGAATGGGAAGGAGATCCCAGAATGCTGCCTCCCAGGTAGAGTGATCATGCGACTATCCGATGAGGATAGGGAGGTCTTGAAGGGTCTCATTGCAGCAGACACACAAGACAGACAAATTTAGGAAGGGCCAGCCGATTGGTGGCGGCACCGGTCTTGAAAACCGGCTGACTGAGAGGTCGTGAGGGTTCGACCCCCTCTCCTTCCGCATGAAATTTAAAGAGACTAACCGAGGGTTTCTCCTCGCTGAGTTTGAAGACAGATACGGGCAGCTTTGCTCTATTCAAGAGAGCAGCTTGGCAACTGATGATTGCATTTGGTTGGGTGTGACTCGTGGTATTCCAAAAAAGTTTGGTGGAAGCGAACAAGATATTCAGGGGCGTATGCATCTCACAAGAGAGATGGTTTCATCCTTGCTACCCCCTCTGCTCTACTTTGTAGAGACTGGAGCACTTCCACATGAGTAAAAGAGACTGGGAAGCAGATTGGGCTGAAGCTGATGCTTGGCGTGCAGCTGTCAAGGAAAAATGTCCCTTAGTCTATCCTTATAGCGACTTCCAGGAGTTCGTCGGGGTACGGTACGGATTTGATTGTCCGAAAGGCTGGAGAGGCATTGTCGAGGAGCTCTCGGTACAACTCCAGAAATACCTTGAAGAGAATCCAATTGAAGGATTCTGTTGCGAGCAAGTCAAAGAGAAGTTTGGTGGACTGCGTTATTATGTAGGTCCAGCAGATGAGACTATCTGGGACATGATCAATGTTGCAGAATCCAAGTCATACAAAATTTGCCAAGACTGCGGAGCTCCTGGAGAGACTCGTAGTGGTGGGTGGACAAGGACAGTATGCGATGAGTGTAGTGCAGAGAGAGAAGAAGAAAAGCTTGGGCTTTGCTAATGGTTGGATAGAGACGCCTCCAGTAGTAGAAGCCTGCTTAAACAATACCCCCAGACATCAGCGACAAGTCAGTAACATTGGTCGATGCTTGACCATGTATAGTTGCGAGACTTGCAACTATTACTACAAGGTTGACTCAAGCGATTGAGGTGTCCATATTGTGCCACTCCATGTGGTAAGGAATGGTGTGCATGGAAGAATATAACTGTCCCCTTTGTGGAGAAACCGTCAAACCCGAGACTTGGGAAAGCGGAGACTGTCCCAACGATGGATGTCCAAACACCTATTGGTGGGAATGCGACTTCACCAACGACGACGACCACTGGGACTACCTGGCTTGGGAATTTGTTTAGGAAGATAGAGCGCGGCGGCGCGTAGCCTGTTTCGAATACAGGTCCACCGAAAGGTTGAAGGTTCGACTCCTTTATCTTCTTGTTTGATGCAGACACATTGCTTAAGCTCTTTGGAGACCATGTCCTAGTCACAGTTGACAGGGATAAGGGAAGCGGTGTAGAGCACTATGATCACGATTAACCTCGTGTTCTCCGCCGTATAGCCAAGCAGGAAAGGCATCGGATTGCAACCCCGACAACACCCCGGTTCGATTCCGGGTGCGGCGTCCATAAACTAAAGAGAGAGCATGACTTCTCAAGAAATCAAAGATTACATCGTAAGCAAAGTAGAGGATACTCGTCGTCAATGTGCGGTTGCAGGAACTCAAAAGATTGCGGTGCTATCTCAAGGTGATATCCGAGCAGGAATCGCGTTAGGTATTTGCACTCTAGCTGTCGGGCGTGAAAATATCCTGGCAGTAAATATCCATTCTCCAGACTGGAGAATAGGAGAAGCATTCACTCGCGAAGTTGCAGATGTTTTGCAGATCACCTTCATTGAACCCTCTATCACAGATAGAGGATCGAGTACCGCACTTGCTTTTGTACGAGCTGCATTTGAAGCAAAGCAGATAGTATTCCCTAACAATTGGGAATATACTACTACTGCGCTATATAAAATTAGCTATGCAACAAACTGGAGATCTCTCTATAATACATTTGCACTAACAGCAAGTACATATTTTAGAGGTGCTACTGATGGAATGTTTGTTGATGGTAGCAATTATGAATCTGATTGGCTTCAGCTATTAGATGAAGATATTGTAGAAGTTGCAACAGAGCTAGGTCTTCCGCATGAAGCTGCTGTAAGTACATACAAAGATGAAGATGAGGCGGAAGGTGAAATCCTTGGCGTTTATATGCCTGATCACTTTCCATCAAGATTGCTATATCCTGTCTCTCAACAAGCCCCTGTAGCTCAGCTGGACAGAGCGCCCGCCTCCTAAGCGGATAGTCGAAGGTTCGAATCCTTTCAGGGGTACAAGATGCCAGATCCACTCATCATTATGTTGCTCTGGACCTTAGTAGGTATCTACATGTGGTACGCTAGGATTACCAAGTTCAGCAGGTATGCTGGACTAGCAATGGGAATCATAGGTACACTTACTCTAGCAGTCAAAGCACTTGGCCCGTTCGTCTAATGGCTAGGACCCTTGTCTTTCAAGCAAGTGAAAGGGGATCGAGACCCCTACGGGCTACAATATGAAGCTGACAGAACTTCGAGAGAATGCTGATAGTCTTAAGCTAATCGCCGGGCGCATGAAGGGGGTTCATCCTCAAGATGTGAATGGAGAGTCAGCTTATATTATCAAGCAAGACTGGTGGGAGGCTGTTGCCACCGCACTAGACGATATAGGCAATGAGCTTAGTCAAGAGGTTGACAAATTCCTCGAAGGCAAAGAGCTAAGGATGGGCGGTGAGTGAAGATGAAGCAAGGGAAGTAGCCCTGATCATCGCGACCTTGAAAGGCGACGAGTTATTTTGGCGCAAGTACTTCAAGAGAAATTGTGGAGACGTTAAGGCATACGTTCCTGTACCAATGAAGTTTATGGATACTACCCTTGACTCGCTCCAACGCTCACAGCAACGCTTGGTTGAGTTGTTGCCAGAAGAGTAAGCTACCGCATACTCGGGTAGTATACCAATCCTTGGTATGGATTGGGCAAGGGTTCGAATCCCTTCGGTAGCTCAAATGCAAGACAAGCCCATGAAACCTCGGGATGGAGTGGACATCACTGTTGAGCAGATGATGACAACACACCAACACGTTGCAAGGGAGCGTGTTGCTGCTCTTCTAAAAGAGCATGGACTGAGCGAAGACGTTCAGCTATCCTTCTACGAAGCAAGTGATGGCCATCCTACAATGAATATTGCTGTGGCGACAGAGGATCAAACAGAGTATGAGATGATCCTCATGGTAGTAGCCGCAGCGATTAATCTTGAACCAGTAACAGCTAATTGATGCTATCAGGTAGAGACGGGAGCTGGCGTCCCGAGCACCTTGGAAAGGTGTCCATCCGAGAGGATGCCTGGGTTCGATCCCCAGTTCTACCGCATGACTCTTACAGAAATAGTAAAGGGATTTGTCTATCTTGATAGGTTCGAGAACAATTGCTTCTGGTATACCAGGAAGCTTGGCTTGGTGCAGAAGCACAAGACCATCAAGGACAGGCGTTCGCAATGAGATTGGATGGATTGGAGGCAAGATGCTTCCAACATGAACTGGATCACTTGAATGGCAAAACGCTCTTCGATCAAGGAAACAGATAGGTGGCAGAAGAGTTAGTAGATGGGATGTCCTGTTCATGGACACTCCATCATCCCATGCATGGGAAACTTACCCCAAGACAGATTGAAGAGCTCAGAGCAAAGTTTCGTAGCTTCTTGCAACAGGTGATAGAGTGGAAAAGATCATGCTGACAGCGGATGTCATCATTCAAATTGGTGATAATATCATTCTTATTGGGCGGAAGCATGAACCCTTTCAAGACCATTGGGCACTACCCGGTGGCAAGGTAGATGAGGGAGAAACTACCTTGGAGGCTGCCTTTCGAGAGGTAAAAGAAGAGACCAATCTCGATCTCAAGAACGTCTTTCAATTCGCATCGTATGATGAGCCAGGAAGAGACTCTCGTGGCAGGTTCTGCACCACAGTCTACGAGGCAGAGGCCATCCTCACCGATGAGAGTCAGCCTGAAGCTGGAGACGATGCCAAGAGTCTGGTTATCGTCAGTCCATGGTGGGCAGTTGACAATTTGGAACTGGCGTTCGATCATGAGCAAATCATCTTGGACTGGCTGGAGTACAGTCAGATCACAAGGTGACCATAAGGCCCTGTGATGAAATTGGTAGACTTGCGGGGTTCAAACTCCCGTGTTCGAAAGGACGTCCCGGTTCGAGTCCGGGCAGGGTCACAACTTGACGCACCCTTAACTCAATGGCAGAGTACCACCTCGACGCGGTGGAAGCTAAAGGTTCAAATCCTTTAGGGTGCACAGATATACAGGCATAGTGAAACGGCATCACGAGAGCCTCTGAAGCTCTGAATTCTAGGTTCGAATCCTAGTGCCTGTGCCAAACGGGGGTAGCATCCCGGGACTGCTGATGGCCTAACTATCAGCTTACCACCTACTGGAGACTTACAGTGGGCGACAATGGTGGCGAGACATCATCGGCGGTAAGGTTTCTACCCGTCGTACTCCAAGTATGCTAAGCATGAAGCCAGTAAGGAGGACGAGTACTCTTGGTACTCCTTACAAATGGAGTGGTTGAACTTGTGGAAGTTCAGGTGGCTGTAAACCACCCGCCCCGGCATAGCAGGTTCGACTCCTGCCCACTCCACCACACCGCCTCGCATAGCTCAGCTGGCTGGTAGCGGTCGACTCTAAATCGATGGTTGTGGGTTCGAGTCCTACTGCGAGGGCTGATTGTGGATGAGATGGTGTTGAAACGACTGTGCTGTCATGACCCTGAGGTCAAGACAACCAGCGACGATAAAGAAACCCTTTGGTACTGTATGTCCTGTGGGGCATACTGGGTACAAAGGGAGGAGAACAAGTGGCTTAGCTGAATCCGTATGTGTATGTGATGGTTCGAGAGGATCTCACAGCACCACAACAAGTAGTTCAAGCGTGCCATGCATGCCTCGAAGCAGGTGATTCTTTTACCGGTTGGGTAAAAGAATCACCTGTTTTTTTAGTCTTGCTAGGTGCAAAGAACGAAAAGAAACTGAAGAAGGCGGCAGAAGAATTAGTCGCCGCAGGCATTGAACTTAAAGAGTTCTATGAACCAGATATAGGTAACGAATTGACAGCAATTTGTTCTGAGCCTATCTATGGTACAAAGAGAGAGCGCTTTAGAAAGTATCAACTCTTAGGCAAGTGATGAAAGTATCTTCTCTGATGGCACCTCTTTTTGAGTGCGGAAAAGTAAGTGGAGTAACAACAGGCGAAAAGAAAAAGCCTATATGCACTTGCTACAAGGGAGGAAGAAGTCACAAGCTGGTAGATGGAGAGATCGACCTTCCAGCACTGACTGACCGACGATCTATATGTGCTCTATGCCGAAAGAGAGAGCCTTCTTCATGGG
>Ga0209434_1000155_pt1 | contig 36675 bp, 32 predicted proteins | sample ETNvirnome_2_300_FD_184068 | JGI IMG/M metagenome (GOLD analysis project Ga0209434, IMG submission 184068) | Marine viral communities from the Pacific Ocean - ETNP_2_300 (SPAdes) (version 2) | ecosystem: Environmental > Aquatic > Marine > Oceanic | place: Pacific Ocean | collected 2013-06-22 | reverse complement strand
TACCACAAAACTCGGTAGTTTAACCGCCGTGTTTGGTTCAAAATTCTCAATCATTTCATGAGCAATTTCGTGGGTCTTAATAATAGACCCCAACACTAGTTCGTCATCATAAGTCTGATTATTGTCAGCCGAGTATTGTTTGTAACTCTTCCATATTTCATCACCGTTTTTAGGATACAGCTCGTATCCTATTTCTTCTACTCCCGGAGGTAATTCGCTGTCCATGTATTCTGGAAGCCCTCCCTTGCCGAGCCAGCCCAGGCGTGTGTAGAGTTCACGGTCCTTCCAGGCGTCCGGATTTGGATAGTGGCTATCGGCTGTTGAGATCAGAGGAATATCGAACTCTTCATGCATTTGAATAATATACTGATTGAGCTCATGCTGCTCAGCGATATTGTTCCACTGTAGTTCTCCAAACCACCGCTCTCCAAAGATTTCCACCATGCGTCGCGTGGTCTTACGCATTGATTCTAGGACTGCCTCTGCACCGTTTTCACGATTTTCCCAGTAATTACCTGCATATACACCGCCAAGGCACGCCGAAGCTGCAATCACTCCTTCGCCATACTTTTCAAGCATGTCATAATCGACGCGAGGGTAGCGATAAAAGTTTTCCTCGCGATAACTTTCCGAAATCATTTTGAAAATATTATTTAGCCCGATTTGATTTTGAGCCAGCAGGATAAGGTGGCGGCGCCTTTTTAGAATGTCCTGCGCCTTCTTGCTTTCGCCCTCATCTTCTACTGTGGCGCCCGAAGTTTCCTGCTTCGCCAACTTTTTTGCAGCTTTTGCGTCTTCTTTGATTCTTTCGTACTCTTCTCTCCATTCTCGGATACTCGGGAGAAAATATGCTTCAACGCCAAAGATAGCCTTAAAATCTTTCCCCTCTCCCTTCATCTTTTTCCAGTGAAGAAGCTGATAGCTGAATCCATTCATGTTACCGTGGTCGGTGAGTGCGAGGGCGTCGCATCCATTTTCGTAGGCAAAATCCATATGTTCGGGTGGGTACCCAATCGCGTCAAAAATTGAACCCGCCACGCTGTGGGCATGCAGCCCCACAAAGGGGATAGCTGGGGTTTTTCTTTTGCCTCTAGTATCTCTCATTATCCTTCTCCAAGTTTGTTTAGTACGCTTCCGGGGAATAGCAGCCTCGTCGGCGCGCTAATCTCTTGACAGTGTGTAGATGATAATAGTTTACAATATCCGCCCCACGTTGTCAAGTCATAAAACCAATTTAATTCTTCAATAGCCGCCGCTTCCAGCGGGGCATCGGCAAAAACATTTTGCAGGGTGTAGTCACGTGATTGATATCTTTCATCTTTGGGCAGCCGGCGCGTAGGGAACTGTTCACCATCTTCCGGCGGGTGGTAGCCGCGGGAATTGGATTTAATAACATGCCGTGCTCTCTTCCACTCTTGACTATCGAAAGTAAAGCCCAAAGGCAAGCCGTCGCGAACTGTATTTCCTTCGTGTGAAAAATAGAACGGAGAAGCTGACCGTATTTCTTTTCGCACTTCCTTAAGGGGCGCGTGGCTGTAAACTCCGAAAGGAAAGCTGACGTAGTAACGATCGGGTATGAGCCAACGCGAGAGCCTGCGACACAGCCAATAAGCCACATTAGCCCCATGGATGATGGACCAAGGATAACAATCTATTTTATCGCGATGTCGAGGATGGATTGGTACATAATAAATAGGAATAGACGTATAAGCTGTGGAGGAAAAATCAATAAAAGCTCCTCGCTCCAGACTGTCAGCGCTGCGGACATAATCGCCCAAGCGGTGGCGCAAGAGAGGAGCAACATCGTCGTTACACACAATCCAAATCGTCTCACATCCCAGCAGCGCACACTCGTGAACCGCGTACTCAATAGCATTGATGCCGGGTGCCAAGGGAATAAAGCCCCCATGCCACTCAAAACCAAACTCCGATTGGGCGCGCGCTATGGGGACTATCCCCGCCAAATGAAAAGATGCCGCCTTCTGGGGTGCCTCTTCCATCATGAGTGTATATTACGCCAATAAACATTAGCTGGCAACTCTTCGTTTAAAATGTACTGCTTTTTATTTTTGTAGAGATCGCGTCGACGGTGTTCGAGAACAACATTTAAATAGTGGATTTTTTCATCAATAAGCCGAGCAGGACCTGTGACCTTTTTCTTTCTCATTAATCCTAGCGCAGCCAGTCGAGCACTTGTTTCCGAATTTTCAAATTTGTGAAGGTCTTTACCCGAAATAAAAGATTTACTGTAACAATCTTTTATCTGTCCTGAATTGCCATCACGTCGTTCGGACGGATAAAAAACTATTTCGTTAACAAAGTCTGTCTCTCCCTGGAGCTTGGCAAGAATTTGTTTGGCTCCACGCTTAACATCAAACCAATCATACGCGATATATTCAGAAACCTCTTCGCGCGCATTTAACCCCTCGACGAGTTCTAAATCAAAAATATAGAGCTCATCAAAAGAAATTCTTATCTTTCTATAAAATTCAGTCGAGATGTTTGCCATTCCTTCCTCAATCCTTATACCTTCTATCTTCGAAGGAATCGGCTGGAGTCCTGCCATTCCCAGTTCGAAAGAAAGAAGATTCCATCGACGATGTTCTTCGGGGTGCTCGTACCTGTGGGGTTTTAACTCACCGTTGATTAGAAGCGACGCTCGAGTTTTTTTGGAATATTCTAAAGCTTCTAATGAATATCCAATCACCAGTTTATTTGTTTTTAAGTTCGGAACTTCGTGCATTCAAAACTTTCTTGGCAATAGTTTTTGCCGCCATTCGAGAATTTCGAGATAGTTGTTTGTAGGTGTCGAGCCCCTCTCCGAACGTGAAGGGGCGCTTGTTAACGCGGCTCATAAATTCTGCCTCTTCGCCCAACTTCAAATCTCCCACCTCTATTTTCTCTCCGAGTCCTGGAAATTCACTGTTGTTGGTGCCAAGAAGATGGGCGCCTTTGCCCCCCTTCGGAACAATCAAAACTGAATCTTGACAAAAGCGCGCGCCGAGATCTTCTATGTCTCGAAAAAAAGTAGGAGCATCTTTCAAGTTAACTACAAAAAGAGAATCTTCCGCCACCTCTACGGCTTCGGGTGTATTAAAATCTTCTATATACGTACCCCCTATCTTGGTCACTCCGTACCCCAAAGTTAACAGGGTTGCTTTCAAATCACGATTGCGCCTTTTATTAAGAGAAAGCGCGGACGCGGCATCAAGATCGGTTTCAATCTGCGCCGAGTCGGCGCAAGGTCCGCTGTCTCTGGGATCTTCCCTAAAGGCACTTAAAAGAGCTGCGTCATGTTCGATTATATGTTGAAGGACACGCGATAGCGACGATTCTTTAATGAGTTTCGCACTAGGTTTTGTGAGCAGCACGGATGAGGCGCGCTCCTGTTTGACCTCCTCGATTAGGCTGCAAAGCTTTTTTGTATCGATTTTCATGTTGTAATTAGTCTTCCGTGGGCTCATCGTAAAACCACCCCACCACATAATTTTCTCCTATGGTGTGATAGGGGCTTCCCTCAAATTCGAACTGCCGAATCATGTGAGCTTCTACCACCAGCAATTCGCCGGGATTCCACTCCTGATCACACGCGTCACCAGCTCCATGAGGAGCCACGCGTACTATCTCGTAGGGTGCGTCTGTAGGGCGGTAGTCTGAGGGCAACAAAATTGCTTGCTGTTCCTCTTCTTTTTTTATAAACTCAATAGCTATATTTTTTGCTAAGGGTGCAAATATCATTTCTTTTTCTCCAAATCTTTAATTGCTGCTTTTATCGCCTCTTCTGCAAGGACCGAACAATGAACCTTAACGGGAGGCAACGAAAGCTCTTCCACAATTTCAGTGTTTTTAATGTCGTTAGCTTCTTTCAGTGTTAGCCCCTTCAGACGCTCGGTCGCAAGCGAAGAGGCGGCGATTGCGGATCCACACCCAAAAGTTTTAAACTTTGCGTCCTGGATGCATCCACAACCATCTACTTTAATTTGTAGTTGCATAACATCGCCGCACTCTGGGGCGCCCACGATGCCAGTACCTACGGTAGAGTCCTCTTTGTCAAGAGATCCCACGTTACGTGGGTTTTCGAAATGATCTAAAACTTTTTTTGAATACGCCATACCTTAACCACACTTTGCAAAGCCGCATGCCTTACAGGTTGCACACCCCTCCAGATACACGAGCCCGTCTTGCCCGCACTCACCACATGTTTTTTCGGTAACCTCGGTGCCATCCTTGATATAGTTTTTCAATATTCTAGCCACGCAGCGTACAAAACTAAACATATCTGAGTCTTTGTCTTTTTGCATTTGTTCAACAACATATTGCACACTCGCGCCGTGTCGTAGTCCCAATGACATCATGCGTGTAAACGCAGAGTGGTTGGGATTATCAAACGCGCGCACCAAATCTCGTACTACTATACTATCACCATTACGCCCTATCTTTAAATCATAGATAGAGTTCATTGTCTTGCGGGGATTTTTCACCAAAATGCCTTCTGTGTATCGCTTGGGAATCTCAATAAGATTAGCCAACCCTCCCATAACTTCGTAGGGCATGCCGTCCATCAGACCAACCAAGATTGCCCACCTCTCCCCTTGAATGGTGGTGTGGTGGATATTACATGGTAATTCGATAGGACGCCGAGGTGCACGATACTGGGGGAAGCCCCCATCCAGGCGATCGGAAGATAGAAGCACACCGGACCGAGATCCCTCTACATACACGGTGACCCCTTTAAGCCCCAATTTCCATCCCTGGAAATATAAATCTCCAACGGTAGCCGCAGATGTTCCCTTTGGTAAATTAATTGTTGAGCTGATAGAATGATCAATACTTTTCTGAATGGCTGCCTGAACGGCAATTCGACAGTTACCATCTATAGCGTTAGACTCTACAAAATAATCAGGAAGAGACGCATCTAAATCAGTTGCCCAAGTATCCAACCATTCTTGAGCGTTGTGATGAAAGACTGTATATTCTATCCATTTATCTCCCAAATCGTCTGTATAGTCTGCTTCTAAGTGTTGTTCGTTGTGGGACAGCTTACGTCGACGAATGTAAGAATTACGGAAGACGGGTTCCAATCCAGAACTCGTTTGAGACATAATAGATACAGAACCGGTTGGGGCATTTGTTAAAATAGAAATATTACGGCGCCCATGGGTTGCGATTGCCTCTTGAATATCGAGCGGAAGGCGCTTAATAAAATCGTTATCTTCCTCTTTCGCCCAATCAAATACAGGAAAAACACCGCGCTCCTGAGCGAGAAACACGCTTTCCTGATATGCCGTATCGCGTATGGTCTCGTAAATTTGTTGAATAATTGCGATAGCCTCCTTGGAATCGTAGCGCAAATTTAATCGAGCAACGGCATCTGCAAGCCCGTGGGTCCCAAGTCCCGTTCGGCGACCGTTTTTACACGCCTCTAAAAGTCGCGCCCATAAATTCTTTTCATCGAGAGTGTCGGCTACCTGAAGAATATTCTGAAGTTTTTCTATTTCTAACTCTACCAAATTATCCGATAAGCGCATGCCTATCGCAGCCACTTCTTTTAGTTTATTAAAATCAAAACATGCTTTATCACTAAAAGAATTCTTGACGAGGTGCTTTAGGTTTAAAGATATAAGGCGGCAACTATCGTAGGCGGAGAGCGGTATTTCTCCACACGGATTGGTGCAAATAGTTTTAAAGCCGACATCAGCGTAGCTCTCAGCCGGAAGATTATTTCTGATGTTATCCCACATGAGCAGCCCCGGTTCCGCTGTAGTGGTGGCAGATGCTATAATTAAATCCCAGAGGGCACATGCATCAACCAGCTTAGTAAACTGGGGATTCTGTGCCTCTACTGGAAATCGAAGTTCATATTGTTGTTGATTTTCAACGGCGCGCATAAAATCATCAGTAATCTTCAAGGAGATATTTGCTCCCGTCACTTTTGTAAGATCGTGCTTCATAGCAATAAATTTTTCAATATCGGGATGGCGCACATCCATCGATATCATCAGCGCGCCGCGGCGACCGTTTTGTCCTATCATCCGGCAAACGTACGAATAAAAATCTGCGAATGACCATGCTCCCGTAGTAGTACGCGCAGAGTTGTTTACGGGGGCGTCCTCGGGGCGCAAATTAGATATGTCAACACCGACGCCGCACCGGCGCTTAAATAAATTAGCAAGATGCTTGCCGGCGTCCATGATTGAAGAAATATTATCGTCGGGTGATTCCACAACCACGCAATTTGAAAGAGAGACATTAACATAATTATTTCCTATTCCCATCATGGGGGACCCCTGTGGAACAATATACTTGAACTCTTTAAGATAGGAGTAAATTTCTTCTTTAGTGAGATGGGGGGTAGAGGCTCCGGAGAAGCTAGCTTCGATCCGCGCAAACTCCGCAGCAAGACGTTTATGCATATCATCGGGGGTTTTTTCCACAAACTCCCCCTCCTTATTGCGCATGCAATATTTCGTCATAAAAACATTAGTGGCAAGATCGTCTCCATCAAAATAAGCGCGGGTTGCTCCTCTAACCTCTTCATCGCTATACATTTTTAGCCGCCTCCATTTTTATTCTTCTTGAACTTTTGATATCTCTCCGCCAATTTTTGCTTTTGCGATTTGACGATCCCCTCTTCCCCTTCTCCGGACGATAATGCCTCCAAGACTTTAATGGAAACATTCGACGTATCCATAAACAAGGGAAACACCATGCCATCGGGACCATTTCGATTCTTTGCCACGAACATGCGTCCCGTATTTCCTAGTTTATCTTCTGGGGTTCGGGAGATAGAAAAAATAAAATCTGACACAAAACACTTGTTAAATGCTTCAGAAATTGATTCCATGGTGACCACTTCGGCATTTAGTCCGGACCTGTTGGTTTGGGAAGCTGTCCACACAGGGCACTTATACTCCTGAGCCAAACCACGCAGCTCTTCATAAATAGATTCCAACTCATTTCTTTTCTCTCTTTGATATACAATGGGCTTTAAAAGATCAGCATAATCTACAATAATCATATCAACCTTTATTTCCTTCATTCTGAGCTTTTCCAGATGATTTTTTAAGGTTTGAGTTGTGGCGGACTTGGTGGGATATTCTTTAATAATAAGACGCCCCTCAATGTCCTGGACGTCTTCATATATTTTTTCTTTAAAGGACGGCAAATTGAATAAAGGAATTTTGGTAATGCAGCTATCGTAACGTGACCCTATCACGGTGTCCTGTAATTCAAAAGTATAGTGTACCACCGTGAGTCCGTGCTTCAAAGCGGCTGCCCCTAAATGCACCAAAGCCATAGATTTTCCGACGCCCGTAGGAGCAATTACCACCCCCAGTTCTTTCTGTCCTAAACCGCCTTCACAAATATTATCGATAAGATGCCAGCCGGTGGATACCGGGTTTCTAAATTTAGGCTTGAACCTCTCTTCGAAGTCTTTCTTCCAATCGTACCCTTCGGTATTATCGGCGCCGAGCTTAAGAGAATCATTAATTACTTTGGATATCTCATCAAAGGAAGAAGATTGTAAAAGTCCGATGGACTTAATCATGGCAGATTTCAGATTCTGTTTGCGACAGAAATCTAAAGTTGTGTCCTTTATATACTCGGCATTTTGTGGACTCGCGCTCATGACACGCGCATAATATTCACGTACTTGCTGCTGCGTCAATGGACTAGAATCATCGATGCCAGCCCTCAATAGGGTTGCCATAATTTGACGACTGGGATGGACACCGTATTTTTTTCTATAGGAAAAAACCTGATCAACGAAAAGACGCAAATATTTCAACTCCAAAAAATTAACATCGAGTACTTCTTCTACTTGATCGGCAAAGGGGCGATCATCAAGAATAACCATGCACAGTTGCTCTTGGAACGCTTTTCCATAACGGGAAAAATCTGTATGTGTGTCGGCAAAGTCCATTGGTGTTTCTTCTGTTTTATTCTTTGTGGAGTGGTTTATCAACCGCGATTCGATTCATAATCGCATAAAGATCGGTCCAGTTAAAAGTCCCAAAACCATCCTGCATCATCATCTTAATGAACTCGGTTCTATTATAATCGTAAGCAAAATTATTAAACCCGTAGTCAATCTTTTTTTGTGTTTGTCTGGAGAGGCTCGGGTTATACAATTGCATGAGTCGATAGTTCATTCTAATTATGTTCTCGTTTGCCGTTACTGCCTCATAAAATTTTGGTCTTCTCTTGTCATTTGGGCTAAACTCCCGACAATACTCAATAATCTCTTTCAAAGAAAATTCTTTATTTTTTTCAAGGAAGGGGAGCCGTTTTTTAATGGTCGGCAACCCCGCTCCTCGAACCCCCTTGAGATTGTCAGATTTATCGCCGGCGATAGCTCGGGCTGCAGCAAAATTCTTTGGGTGGATCCCATATTCTTCTATCACATTGTTTTGGTTATGCACCTTCTTTTGGATGGGGCGAAATAAAACAGTCTCCTCGTCACAAAGCTGTAAAAAGTCTTTATCACTAGAAACAATAATCTTTTGCCACCCTTGAAGCTGGTCTGACTGAGCAACATACGCGATGACGTCATCGGCTTCTACCTCGGGAAACATATATTGAACCACCGGTAGTTGATTAAGGTAGTCGAGAAGCCGCGTTTGCTGCCACACTTTATTTTGTAGTTCTTCATCCTCGGACAAATTTGTCTCACGATTGAGGCGAATCGGCTTGCGCCCCTGCTTGTATTCCTTGACAATCTGGCGCCGCTTGAGGGAGCCACCCGGACCATCCCAGCAAATGACCACCATATCGGGCTTCAGGTCGCGTGAGAGCTTCTGTAAGATCTTCAAGAAGCCCTTTAGACCCCCGATAGGCTGTCCGTTCGTGGACAGGCTAGGATCGACGATGTAAGCCCTAAAATACATATTCAAGGCATCTACAATCATTACTCTTTTCATAGTCTCATACTCTCGATTCTTCCGTGTCGGTCTGTATATACCACGCGTCGTATTCCGACGTGACGCATGGCGCTTTCGCACATGGGGCATGGCTTGCTCATACGCGGCTGTCCTTCATTGTTAACTCGTGCCGTGTAAACGGTGGCGCCCTGTGTAACGGCGCGGTCCATCCCTAGGATTACCCCCAGCTCGGCATGTAGTGTGGCGTTACCCTTGTGGGCTTCGCGAAATCTTTTTCCAAAATGACAATGACGATGCTTATTGCATGCCATATTTCTTACTGAACTCCCCCTCACAAGAACGGCGCCGTGTCTAAACTTTCCATAGTCTGACTGCTCTGCAACCTTCTTTGCGAGAGAGATGTAACGTGTGTTTTTATTCACCTTAACTCCAATAACAAAAGCTCCTATAAGTATAACCCATAGGAGCCTTCATGTCAATAGAAAAGTAGACTACTCTTCGCCTTCGAGCGTATAAAAATCTTCAGCCTCGCCCAGGCGCTTGTCAAACTTCATAATAATTTCTTCATCCATAATTTCAAGAACACGGTTTCGGAATTTTTCGTCCTGAAGCTTATCTACCCAATGAGAGCCCATGAACTTCTCTTCGCTGCCATCCTCATAAACCAATGAATACCACGCACCCGCTCGGCGGATGCGCTCGGAGCCCTTGATGGCTTCAAACCAGGACTCTTCATCCTGAATTCCCACCTCTTCGCCCCATAGAATCTTGAACGCACAGTTGCGCCCTTGCGTGCCGAAGCGAGACTTCTCAAGTTTTACTTTAACCTCGGAGCCAATGCGGAATCCGTTATCGTCCAAGACGAAGCTAGCCTTCGCCTTGCGACCGGTCAACCAGATACGCAGAGAGTAAGCATAAATCATAGCCTTCCCACCCGGCGTGACGTATGGGGTCGTCATCGCCTCGGCGGGGAAGCGTGTAATGTTCGTCTTAAGCTGGTTAAGGACGAGAAATATAGATTGTGAGTTGGCGATGGGAATAGTCAGCTTCGACATCCCCTTCGCGAGGATGCGTGCTTTCACTGCCATCGACGATTGAGGGTTGAAATCACCCTCTACATCAGAAACGGACGGCGTAAGGGCGAGCGAATCCCAAATAAACAGGGTTCTCAACGCTCCACTATTAAGAATACTTTCAATAGTTTCAAGCACTTGCTCGACAGATTGCACCTGAACATAAATAAGTTCGTCTAGATCGCACCCCGCGCGCTCTAAGAACGAGGGATCGATCGCCGACTCGGCATCCATGTAGACCACGGTCATACCCAACTTCTGCGCGTTTCCAGCTATTTGAGCTGCCATAAATGACTTGCCAGTTGCTTCCAATCCGGCAATCTCTGAAATCTTTCCAACGGGAATACCAGCTAGCTTGCCGCGGCAAATAATACTATTGAGCCACCGCGAGCCCGTAGGGATCCACTCCTTGACTTCGGTAGGATTTTCATCCTTAAGATTATAGGCGACTTCCATCCCGGAAGTCTTATTAATTAAGCTTCGAAGGTCCCCAATTGAAACCTTTCCTGCGGTAGATTTATTCCTTGCCATTACGCTCCCCTAGTTTCTTTTTAAGCTTGTTGATTTCTATATCCAACTTGCGTAGCCGGTACACCAAATAAGACGCACCTATAAAAAACGCCAGGGCTGGTAGTAACTCCATGTTTTCTCCTAAAATACGATTCTCTAACACTCTTAATATAGCATATTCGTGGGATCAAATCAAGCTAATAATGCTTTTAATTTTTCAATATCTTCTGCATCGGTGAGTGTAATGGGGGAGCTTTGCAGGCGCCCTTTAATCTTAATTGCCGCAGTAAAGCTGGTGCTGCTATTCTCACTCACGCTGGGCTTCAACCTGAATCTTATGTAGGCACTAAGCCCGCTGTCCGCAAAAAGAGGAACGCCCAAATTCAGAGCGGCTTTGTCGGTGAGCGCATAAAGCCCTCGACTCCCAATCTGAATATATTGATCTCCCTTGTCGGAGTAGTAGTTGGCAATACGTGAGAATTCAAACCCCGTCTTGTAGTCGGTTTTACCTGCAAACCATGCAGCTTGAAGCTCACGTTTGAGATCGCCCGTCGTTAGGGATGCCTTCAGTCCAAATATCTTTCCATTTCCGTCTTGATTGAGGCGCGCGGCGCCTAGAGGGAGTATGCAATACTTATTTAAGTAATCCCTCAGTAACTCATCGAAGAGGGGGGTAAATATGTGCTCGTTTTTCACGTACTGCGCCGTGCGGCGAGGTTCCCACGTACCCAGTCTGCTATTGTATTGCACTCGAAATTGTCCAAAATCCGCCGAAAGAGCAGTCTTTACTTCAACAGTTATGGTCTGTTTGTCGCCAGTAATGGTAAGGTCGGAGCCGTGTCCGTAACCGGCGGTAAGCGCTTCCATCCCAAAGTTATTCATTGCAGCTGCGAGCCGGTCTTCGAACTCCTTGCCGACGTCGGCGGCTCGGGTGCGACTCTTAGGTTTAAAAAGAATAAACACATTGCCGCGAACACGATCTTTTATTTCAAGACGACCGAGGCTTCCGCCAATTAGGGGATTGTGTATAAATCCAAAACGCGTTAGGATGCCTTCTAGCTTGTCACGAGCATCCTGTCGGTTATCGTCTAATACCTTGAGAACGTTTCCTTTCTCCACATATTCATACCCCTCATTTTCAATCGCTTCTCGCGCCACTTCCATATTGAGCCCTTCGCTTTCAATTAAAAACGTCTGGAACCGGTGCAGGGCATCTTTCATGTGTCTCACCCTCTAATTAGTAGCTCGGAGGACTCTCCCATCGTGGTGCCGCCAATATTTTTCATACCGTAAGCCCACGCAGCTTCTTTAATTTCGAAATCTTTATAAGTCTCACGCACCCAATCACAATTATTATAAGAAAGAACCCATCCGGTGCGATTTTTTAATACCTCAGATAGACCCTCGTGATCAAATCCAAAGTGGGTGCTTCCCGAGACACCATAAAGGCTGCTGCTTCGTTTCTTAAGTTTGTAGGGAGGATCACAGTAGAGAAAGGCATCAGGGTGCTTCTTCAAAGAAACTTTAAAATCAGCTTCTTCGACCATTAGGTTCGGAACCCTAAAGTCTCTCAACCGTTGTATTGAAGAATCTGTAAAACGAGCGTAGGCTGCCTTCTGGGAATAGCCGCCCGAGAAGGTTGCGCCCGAAAAGCTGCTGCGGTTAATCGCATAGACTTTGGCTGCGTTCTTAAACGAAAAACATCCCATTCGCGACTCCCGAAGCAAATCTTTTCTGAACGTGAAGAAGTCTTCTTTTAATAGTCCGCGAACCGTCTTTTTATTCAATACAAAATCAGATTGTTTTTTCCGCAGAATATCTGCAGCACCCGCCAACGCGTGTCTATCTTCCAAAAGGGCATTCCAAAACCAAACAATGGGTGTAAAAATATCATATCCATAAACCGGCGTCGTAGGGTTTTGAAGTGCGTAAGCTATTTCGACGGATGCACCCCCCAGAAAGGGGGAGCAAAGCTCCCCACAATCTGGAGGAATGAGGGGCAAAATGTGCGTGACGGCACGTGATTTGCCCCCCGGGTAACGAAGAGGTGTTCTAATCTTCGTCACACTCAGCCCACTATAGGGCGCCTAGTTCAGCGAAAGCAGCATCAACAGCATTAGTTTCACCGTCAGTGGCGGTTGTAGTGGTGGTGTCGGTGTTATACTTCGAAGTCTCCGAAGATACCGACTCGGGATCGTCTAGACCCCCGTTAATAAAAGCGTCCAGCAGCGCTGTAACATCCTTCGTCGTCTTGCGCTCAAAGAGCGTATCAAACTCGGGAATAGAATCCAACAGCTCCGCACACTTGTCAGGAGTCATATCTTCGCACAACTCTGAACTACGACGGCGAGGCGTAAGCTTCGTTTGCGGGAAGCTCGCCCCAGGAGGCTTACCATAGATCATCGTCAGATCCGTTCCCGTCTCTGGATCGGTAATGTCGCCGTATTCCGGATTCAATACCAACGTGAGCAGGTTCTCATATGCCATCTTCCCGTATCCCCAGATACGGACCCCCTTCTCCTCATCGCCTCGGACGAGGACTGGGGAGAAGAATCGAGCTCGAACAAAAAGACTCTTAGCGAGCTTCTTGCTCTCATTGTCATCGTTCTCTACTCCTTCACGCCAGAGCTGGGAGGCAAAGTCACATACGGGACACTCCTCACCAAAATTGCGCTTGGGACATAAAAATCCCGGGTTAGTGCCCAGGTTATAGTGAAACCACTTCTCCTTGAAGGGGTCTCCATCAGCCGTGGGAACAATTCGAATGCTTTGTTCCCCATCACTAGGACGCCAGAAGGTGTCCTTATCGCCGCCTTCGCCGCGAACGTTAGCGAGCTTTGCTCGCATCTTGTCTACATCAATACCCATTTTATTTTCCTTTCATTGGGTTAAAGTACGATCAGCCAATATCCTGATCGTCTATTTCATCTAAGTAAGATTGTACCACAGACGAATGTTTAATGCAATAACAATATTTCTGTTCATAGCTTGTTTTGTAAACTCCATACGAGATGTTTACTTTATCAATTGCCATTCCCTTAATATAGCTTGTAATCTTTTTAAACAAAGTGCTGTCCGTTTTTAGGTCATCTTCACTTATACCATAGTAGTATACCACATCCCTCGGAGAACGCAAGGGATAAAACCACTTTTCTTCATTTTTTTCAACGTCCACCACCCCAATGGTTGAAATTCTAGCAATTTCAGCTGGTTGCGAGAAAGTGCCCAGAATCGGCTCAGTGTTGGCGAATACACTGCTCATGTGAAATGTGTTAACAATCGCCTGATTTAGCGTTTCATAATACTCAATAATGGGCACCTCTCCTACACACTCTTCGATCGCCTGATTGGAAACTAAATATATTCTCTCGAACCGTCCAGAGCGCGCATATTCCTGAAAGACATTTTTAACTATTTTTTCTTGTGTCTGTTCTACTTCGCTGAGAAGTGACAAATCAGGCTCGATGTAGAGAACACTAACCTTAACATTTTCCAGCTGCGCCAGCAACCGCAGCGCACCTCCGCTGATGTCTCCGGCGCCGCTGAGAATAAATAAAGTCTCTCCCTTAATCCCCTTCAGTTTTCTTTTTAGGCTGGGAAAATTCTTTTCATATTCCTCATGAGTTGATCGTTTTGTAATATGAAAACAGTTTTCACCCTTTACTCCAACGTCAAACTTATAAATTTGATATTGGGGAAATTTTGAGAAGCGGTCTGCTATGGCACACCCGGCGCGACCGAGCCCAATAACGTTCATAGATTCATCCTCTTCATATTGCCAAAATTTTTGCCGGCAGAAATATTCACTTTATACTCTCCAAATTTGGTATTTTCAAAAATCCTAATCAATTCCGGAAGAATGTAACGATCCTCGTTCTTCAAATCAAGAACGATCGAATCATGCAGCGTAAAGGCTATGTTGGTGCCCAGGTTTCTCAATCGTTCGTTGATCTCTATCGCCCTAGATAGGACCAAATCGCTGGTGGTGCTTTGGATAATATAATTCAATGCGTGATGATCGTCAACATTTTCAATGCACCGATCAAATTCAGTTAATATTGTGCCTGATTTCCAGTATTTTTGAAGCACCAATTCTTTGCTATAAAATTGCTCTGCTTTTTTATTGGTTCGGCGCGAATAAAGCCATGCAAATATCTTTTGCTTTGCCACAGCCCGGTCCGTAACGTCAGTATAGATATTCTTCATATTCCACTCGTGAATATCATTCATCGGCTGCTCTTGTCCCGAGAGAGCCAACAGAGTTCGAACTTCAGCTGCGTTATAATCAAGCTCCACAAACCAGTCGTGATGAGGCTCCAGACAAGCGCGAAATTCTTTGTTCATTGTCATAATCGGAAAAGAATTGGGATTTGTCGCTAGACGCCCAGTAATGGTCCCCCATGGGTTATAATCACACACCCATCTCACCTTCTGTAGCCGATTGATGAAATTGCGTCCCGCAATCGAGCCTCCCTTGTGTTTGATCGCACCTATATTCACATTTAATGGCTGTTGTCGAATATCTCCGAGAAACTTGAGAATATTAGCAAAAAGTCTGTAATTTTGAGGGCGCGATTTTTTGGCAAAAACAGATTTTGTGATTTCGTTTTTCATGTCACAAAACTCAAAAAGAAAGTGCTCTGGTATAAGGTCATAAAAGCACACCTCGTCGAGATCAATTTTAGCTGTCCCTAGCGCCTTTAAGTAGCGTGCAAGCCGGGATTTAATTTCCGACCACATGTTTTGATATTGCGGAGGGCAAACGTCCGTCAGAGTCTTACCCCCGCAGTAGACGCGCGCATAATCTATATCTAAGTTGCGTAGTGAAGGAGAATAATCCCACGTCTGAGTGAGCTCTGTTATGGGGTGCCCGTAGACGAAGGACTCATTCACGTAATAGCCCACACATTGATTTTTAACATCAAGGGTCTGAAATAACAAGAAGCCTCCTAATAGGACGGGTCCGCGCCTGAAGTTCCGGTACCGTCGACGCCCACAACTACCGTTGGACGATCACTCACTGACCCTATTCTAATTGATTCTTCAACTGTTGTCAAGGGTAATTTATTAATTTGTAGATTATAAAGATAAGGTTTTATCTCATTATTAATAAACATTATCGCTTTGTGGCGCCCCACGGTGCCACTTTGCCCGGCTGCTGCCGCTTGGGGGTAACTCCGATAAATATCCGTCATCGTTCGAAACTTTTCCTCGTAGTTTGTAAATTTAATATTACACTCTTGCGCGCGAAGCTTAAAATATAATTCTAACCAATAGATGTCACCCATATTATTTATATCTTGATCGCTTACCTTTTTGCGGTATTTAGTTTCCACCTGCAACGCGTTAGGGCAGCTGGCGCCGATGGCGCCGCCGACCGATTCAAGCACCAGTCGAGGGTTCTGAGTCACAAACTGATTATACATTTTCTTTAGGGTTGTCCTAAGATTATCATAATCTAGTGTGTAGGTGCGATCATAGTAGGTGGAAAAAAATGTATCTCTAGTGACGCCATAGGCTGCCATGTAGTCGAGCATAGGACCCGAAAACGGGTCGGCTGTAATCTTCCACGGACCATTACGATCAACATAAAATCCATACTTTCTAGCTGCACGAACAAAATATCGAAAATTGTTATCGAAGATAAAGCTTCTAACCTTCTTTTGGTCCACTGAATAGTTTTCTTTTGCTAGTTCCAAAGACAACCCCGAAATCATAGGACTACTGGCGTTGGAAACAACTATCCCCGTCGTCGTTAGTGGCAGATCTTGAATTCCTCTTTCCATAAAATTTAGAAGAGCGACGACGTAGGAGCGAAAATCAGTGACCTTCTTTTTTGTATTACTATTCGAGTTGATATACCTATTCATCGTGTCGTGCCACTTCTGATGGGCTTTTGTGAGGCGGGGTTGTATCCTTTCTAGTCCATTAAGAGGATTTAGATCATAATAAAAACTATCAGCATTTATAAAACCATGATCTGCCACTCTCTGAATGTGTGTGCGCAGATCTTCAAACGCATCGACTACAAAATCCAACGCGAAGACGTTTAGCCCCTTCGTTGTAACTTGCTTAAGACCGGCGGTGCTACACTTCACCAAGATCCCATTCTGAAAGGCGTCGACGCGTCCAAAATAAAGCTTTTCATACAATGAACGAAGAGGAGCGGGAAGATCTAGAAAATAGTCTGCGTCTTGGTACAGCTTGCGGGCTCTGTAAGCGTCCAGCGCATCCAAACCGTTTACACCGGGTGGAGACGCCAGTTCTCCCATGGTATACTGACTCAAAGGAGAGGGCAACGCAAGAGCCGCTTTGGGTGTGTTATTATTAGCCATTTTCCTACGTCGTCGGCGTCGGCGCAGTGGTTGCGTTCTTGTAGGTGCCGAACTCGGTCGCCACCGGGGTGTCTTTGCGATGGTCCTGATGTAGCAGGGGCATCGCCTCATGGAGCGCCGTTAAGCTTGTTTCATAACCGTTTCTATCAATGACCGAATGCACTGAGGTTACAAGATGATATCCCCCAATGCCCAACGTGCGTGAGATTGTACCGGGGTATCGAGGATTACCAAAGCCGATCGGGTAGGGCATCACATAAATATATTGACCCGGTTTTATGATGGTATTGCCATAGAGACGGAGTGACACGCTGTAGAGTTCGCGAAGCTGGTTAGCCCCCAGAGTGCGGTCACGAGCCATTCTCCCCTCGGGCAAATAAGGAGCATCAGTGCGGTTAAACACTGCGCGCTTGAGTAATCCCCGATCCGCACCCAAAACAAAATGATATATACCATAATTAAAATCACCAGTGCCGGTGTCATTCATGAAAATACCATCCATTTGAGGTTTCATGGTTGTTGCCATTAATACTTTAAAATTGCGATGGACCTCACCCACCCACGGGGTGCCGGGGGAGGACTCCAGCCCGGGGTGCTTTAATTTTTTGCCGTCAAGTTTCACCGGGATGGCGGTCCCCATTACTAGCTCACTCATCGTAGTGGCATTGGTGTTCACATTGTGAGCTCTCCGGGCGCCGGCACCGCCGTGTTGCTTCGTCGACGGACCCCATCCCAACGCCTTGCTGAGGTGGGAGTCGGCATCGGTTATAATATCTCCAAGGGTAAGCTGAAAAGCGGCGGGGGGCAAGCCAGGAAAGCATCGAGAGGACAGTGCTGGCGCCACCACCTCGCGGAGCAAATCTGAAATAAAATCGTAAAAATAATATCGTTGCCTTTTAGGTTTCACTACTTTTTGGATGTACCAGTCTAGAAACAAATCATATTGAATAGGGATCGAAGCCAGATTGATGGGCTTGATCAACTGCTTGCGTGCTTGGGGATTAAAAGAAACGGTTCGTTCATTTAAGTTTGTAAAAAATGCTCGCGGATCTGCGCCAGCGCCCGCATTATAAGCTGTCGCGTACAAGGTTTTCATATCATAAAATTCTATATCACTGGTGATAAAGCCAAGCCCGCCGTTGACCATGTCCCACCACACTCCGCGGTTCTCGGGGCGCTGCGTGGATCGAAAACGCCCTATTACTATGTCCAACAGATCGCCAAGAAGAAAAAAGGTTACTGGAAAGCGCTCATCGTATTTATTATTTGTATCTAGTTGTCGTGCTCTGACGCCGAAGGTGGTATTGTTTATCAGTTCCTTCTCCTGAATCTTTTCGCGCTCACGTTCCTCATCACTCTGGTATAGACCGAGGTTAACGCGCGTCGTATTAATGCCCTGAACAAACCTTCGAAATCTAGGGTCTCCGCTTTTATGATAGACCGATGGAGCCTCAAAAAATTTCCACTCCTCAAAATTAGGGCGACCGGTCTTCTTATTGGTACTGAGCCCATAATCATAAAAAGCTTGATTCTGGTACACAGACCCCACCGATACTGCAGCCTCGGCACTGGTAGAGCCCGGCGTATCGCTTACAAGGTCGCGTTCTATGGCGCCCATTTCATGAACTTGACCCTGAAGAGCCCTTGAGTGTCTCCCTGCACCAATGTTTTCAAATTCAATCGCGGGGTCGCCATACTGCGCCCCGGGTTGCATTGTTTGAGCGTACTGGTTGCCGCGATCTGCCGTGGTGCCTCTCGCAATGCCAAGATGATCGAAAGCCAACACTTCGCCGGTATCCTCCCCCGCCAGCAGCGCTGCAAGCCCATCCACCGAAGCTGGTTGTGCATAACTACTCACTACGGCGGTATCAGCTCCCTCAATACTAAATGTATTTAAAGCGCGTAGCTGAACGGGGCGCGCCATGGCTTCATATAGGTAGCCCTTATCTTGAGCAGTGATGCCCCCAGCCAATTGGTCTAAAATCCAAGTATAACGCTCGCCCAACTGATCCTTTAGATCTCTTTCTAACGCATCAATATCGTCCTGAAGATGTTGCGCCTGTTCTTGCTGTGCATCTGAGAGGGAGCCCTTCTTCTTTTTTAGACGCTGAATCTTTGTTGTAAGAAATTCTTCGCTAACACGCAAGAGGTCATATCTATCATCCCGAGCGGTGAGGCGCGCTCGAAAGCGAATGCTTAGGTCCACAGACCCATCCTGTTCAAATTTAAAGTTGTGAGATACGAGTTGTAAATATAACGGCAACTGGGTCTCTCTTAAGATCTCTTGAAGGGGGTGCTCGTCGAACTGTTCATCTTCCACCCGTATGTTGGGGGGTACTTGCCATCCCACTACCGCTTTAAGCTCAAAAAACTTTCCGTTATAAAGCAAGTGCCATGGTCTCGCAGCCAATTCGGCTTGTAGCTCCTGCCTCTGCTCTTCCGGTGTCGGTACCGGGGCGTCGGGGTCGCGCGTTACGGTGGGTGCGTGAATTATCAAATCTAAAAAGCTAGCTCGTCCGATTTGAGCGGGATCGAAGCTGAGGGGGTCAAGTCGACTCCTGTGCTGGTCTTGAAAAAGATCATCGATACTGTTGAAATGAATATCTAGATCCGCAGTTATGTTTGCGTCTATCTCTGCAGGATTGACCCCTTTCCAGTCCCATGAAAATGATTTAATTCCGGCGCCGCCGAGTCGACCGCCGCGGTTTTGATACATCTCGTGCGCGGAGCCCTCTGACATTTTCAAAAGTGATTCTTCTCGGGTGAAGTCATCAAAGACAATTTCTATGTCTTGTCCGGTGTTAAGATCGGGTCGACCGGTTTCCTGGTCGGTTTCATATTCGACCTTGTAAAGTCTCACCAGAGGAACCAACTGTGCTTGCTGACTAGGTGTCATATTTAAAAGTGCTCTAACATTTTCTTGTTTTTGTTGCGATAAACTGGTGAACTGTTGTGCCGGTGAGTATGTTCCGTCGGATAAAACGGGACTAATAAATTTATACCCCGATGGCCAACTTAACATCTTTTGCCCGGGGTTCATGCCCGGGTTGTGCCCGCCTTGTCCCTTTCTATGAAAACCCTGAGAGCCGCGGTGCGTCTCCACGTGTTTTTTATGCAAGGTCTTGCCCTGATCAATGTACCACTGGTGTGTTGCGCGTCCTTGAGTGTGCGTCACGTTCCCTGGAATGCCCGGGGAGGCTTTCTCTGTGCTCTTTGAGATGGTGAACATATTCTGGATAAGAAAACACTGTGCGTTAAAAGCAAAATCTCGCGCCAAGCTGTCCCCTTGAAAAGCAATCCCCTCGGACGCAAGGTCCGCTACGAATCTACCCTGCTCGGCTGTATATTTCGTTGTCATCCTCTATACCCCATACATATCAAATATCGTCTCGCGCGGCATAGGAATATAAACGATATCTCCCGCCTTAAAGTGAGCATCTGTTGGCTTACTGTTGAACCGAGCTATCACCCACCAATATTTGGGATTGCCGTAATAATGAGCCGCCAGCTTATATAGCCTGTCCCCCACCGTCCAGCGCTGCTGAGCAATTGATAGGTGGTTGCGTTGTTGACGAGTCAATTTTCTCATAAAACCCGTTGTGTATTGTCTAATACTACCGAGTCCGCGCTCCTCCAATATATTCTCATATATTTTGTCCGCGTTTGTGAACCTTGATCTGCCGTTATATCTAGATGCCATAATAATCGTTTTTTCCTAGCTGTTTTCGATCCTTGCGCGCACCTGCGCCTCATGCTCCGCCGTAGCGTCGCCTAGCTCGCGCAGAGATTCTCCGCTCTCATCCATCGCAATCTCCACGAGCTCCCGGGCGAGGCGCGCCATGCGGGGGTTCTTTGGAATGTTGGCAAGATCCAGTGTGGTGCCATACCCATACGGATAACCCTCTCCCTGCCCAAACTGCACAGTAACGGTGGGGCTCTCAGCACCTCCAACCTTACTATACACAAAACCAACCTTTGCCTCTTCGTGTAAGACGGTAAGCGACAGAGAAAGAGTTAGGTGGGTGGGGCGCACGACAGAGCCATCGTCATCACCGCCGGCGAGGCTACGCACCACGTTGGGTCCCCCCCCGGCTGCAGAAGTAGCAAAACGATCATAACTAAAGCTGTCAACTATACACAAAAGTCCCTGATTATATCCCTGCATCAAACCTAAGTGTCCAATACCCGCATTTAGAATTTCAATCCGAAGCACGGGAGGAGCAACGAGGGTACCGGTACCCAGTTGATTAAAGGTTGTATCTTGATAGACTGGATACATAAACTTAATGAGATCTTGAAAGGCTGCCAAATTAATTTGGGGATTGGGGGAGCTGGCTAGATTCATCTCCCATTCTAAGTTTATGGTACGACCGGTACCCTGATAGGTCGCAATCGGATCCATCCTTCCATATACCTCTTCTCGACGAAAACTGGGTCTATAATTATCATCAAACGACAGGAGGGCGCCGGGAATCTCAATATTTTTATTTAATGCAACGTAAGTTACACTCAACAAATCGGGATTGTACATGTCAGTGTCGCCACCGGCGCCGACTTGTCCATCCGCCATTCTTATAGCAACCGTCGCGACGATGTCCATCAAATATTCAATATCGGAAGCCTCTACAGAGCTTTCTGCGAAGGAGTGCGCGAGGTACAGATCGTGGACTGACATCTTCGCCTTAATAAGGCGCGACTGTCCGCTGGTAATCGCTCCATGGATTGCCTCGGCGCGGGGATTTCCCGATATGCGACCCAGCAGCGCTACTATATCAACTTCCTGTGTTCTATAATCAGCCACCGTTATTCCTCCTTTAAGAAGTCAAGGACAGTTCAGAGTCTTCGTTGATATAATCCACAACTGTTTGACCCACCACGCGTCGATCCATTTCGAGTACGATCACATTGCCGCGATCTCTGTCTGCCTTCCTTTCATCTAACGTTATTACAGTATTTAGTTTTGATGACAAATTATCTAAAGAACTTTTCAAAGCTGATGTCATCTGACTCATCTGTTGTGCTGATCGAGCTGATGATGCCATCATCCTGCCAATGTTTTCATTGCTCACCACGTTGCTTCCCTGCGGGAGAGACACCATCTCTGGACCGCGTTCCCCCACCATGGCAGTGCCGGCTCGACCACCGGTGCGCCCGCTTGCCATGCCGCCCAAATAGGTTCCGATGCCTCCGATAGCTGCGCCGGCGGCAGCGCCGGGCGCTCCGAACGCCATGCCTCCTGCTACTGCTCCTGCTCCTATAGCACCAGCATAGCTGCCACCTTTCCCAGCTTGGTATGCGCCATAGCCGGCGAGACCTGCCACACCAAGTCTCCCAGCTGCTCGCATGCCCAAAGCCGCGGCGCTTGCGCGCTGCTGGAGGGCTCCCGCGGTAGCGGTGGCAGCCATAGATTCTCTCCCTAGCGCTGCAACTATTGCTTGGGAGGATGATACTATGTTGGCGGCAGCTGCTTGAGCCTGGAATGCCATGCCGGAAAATGCTGCGGCAAGAGAGGCACTCATCACACCAGCCGCGATCTCGGTCTTTGGAGCAAGCGCCTCCATTACTCTGACGAGCTTCTCCATCACCACGAGGAAAGGTCTAAAACTAATTGCTAGTCGCATTCCCAGCTCTCTCATCTGTTCAAACACCGGAGTGGCTTGACGTGCGAGCTGTTCCAACTGTTGTTGTTTTTGTATATGTTCGTTATAGGCAGAGGCGCCCTGACCAAATAGTTGCAGCGCAGTATTGATATCTTGAATTCCCGCTGCAGCCATAATAGCCTTCTTTTCGTATCTCTCCAAGGTCGAAAATTGTCTTCCGGAAGCGCTTATTGATTGGCGCAGTAAATTGAGTCTCTCGCTTTCCGTGGAATATACCATCTGAATAGCGTTGAGATACGGACCACCTAGAATTGCATTCAGTCTTCCCACTGCCTCGCCGGCGCCGGCGAAAGTATCATACTGAGCTACGACGCCTTGCAATTGAGATACTGCAACGCCCGTAGTCTTCGCCGCGGTAATTAATCCTCGTAATTCTTCTTCCATCCTGCCAGTGTAAAACATAGCAGTCTTCAAAGCAGCAGGAAAATCTGTTTTAAACTGTTCAACTGACATTCCCACTGTCTGGCGCATGCTATCCATGCTTCTATTAAATCTTTCAACGCCGCTCGCACTCATTCCTAATCCAATAGTGAAAGTATCCAACTGGGATGCCACAAATTGAGTTCCGTAGCCCGCTTTATCCATAGTAGTAGACAGTCGAACTAACGCATCAGCTTCAGCTTGACTGAGGTCAATAAATTTACTACTCTGGGTCGCCAATGCCGCTGCGGAATTGTTAACCTCGTCCATGCTAGCGCGAATGTTATTCATTGCGTAATAATTTCGCTGTAACGCGGCTGTATTGGTACCCATTAAGCCCGTTTGCTTTGCGAAGGAAGAACCTAATTTATCAGCGCTCTGGATAAGCGCAAGTGTACTTTCCTGAATCTTCATCAGCGTAGAGCCGAGAATATTCATAGGTGACAGTGTACTCTGGAGGGTGCCTTTGAGAGTATCAAAAGCTCCCTGTCCCGCCATGGCTACGGAGCCAAAACTGGTATCCTTCCAGGCGTCACTGATCCCCAGTGTGGTTTTAAGAATAGAATTGGCGCTAGAATATATACTTGATTGTGCACGTTGCTGGTCGTTGAGCGCACGAATTGCTTTCTGTGCTGCTGCAAGTTTCGCGGTCTCGGCGCGCAATGCGGCTGCCGCGTCTTCTCGGGCAGCACGCCCTGCGGTGCTTGCTGCTGACGCAGCCTGCTTTGCTGCGGCAACTTTGGCGCGTTGGCTGTCCAACGCGTGCTGTGCTACTTGAAGTTCTTCTTCTCGTAGGCGCTTATTTAAATTAAGAATATCATAGTGATCGCGCGCGGATGTCGCCTCTTGCTTGCTGTACTCTAGTAACTCGCGAGTGGTTGTTAAACGACTTTGAAGTTGCTCTACCGATCGCCTTTCCGAGGCTGTCAGATCGTTGATCGCGGCAATCTGTTCGCGTGTCAGGCGCAGGACTTCAGTCTCACCGCGTCGGTGTGCCGCGATAAGTTCAAGCCCCTCTTCGAGGTGTTTAAGCTTTTGTTGTTCTAGTGCTACTTCTTCTTCAGTCGCCATGGTTTATCTCTAAGTAAATGGCCACTTTAAATCTGTCTCTCGCTCAAAATTTGCGACTGCTTTTTCAAGGTCGTGACGAGTGCTAAAGCTCCGCGGATCATTCAATCCATAATTCATGAAAGCTTCCATGTATCTCTTTTCACCGGCGAGAGCATCTCCAAAACTAGCTATCTGGGAGGGGGTGCCCCTTACGCTATAACGTACATCTTCAAGAGGCTCCGTCGTGTGGAACATGCGCTTGAGCATCATTTCAATAGCACCACCAAACATAGACAACCAGCTCTCATTAACTGTATTGTTCTTGGCTTTATTTAAATCAACCACTATGGGTACAAGTTCACTCACTGGGGACCTCACAACTATCCAAGGTAATTAGTTTTAAAATAATTTAAAGGTTACTCTTTTAAAGTAAAGGACTTGGGCGGACGGCTATCGGGTCCAAGTACTGTGGTTGTTTTATTGTTTCCTGTGCCCTCTTTCATTGCCTCGGCTTCATCTTCCTTCTGTTTAGACAGACGATTGACAAACCATTCTCTTAATTTGATGGGTAAATTATACGCCTCAGTGAAACTCCAGCCCCCATAATATTTTAAAAAGAAAATCTGTTCGTAAATATTCTCAGAATATTCATCGGTTAGGCCAAAAAAAGTCGGCTGTAAAGGGAAAGTTGATTTCATCTGAATGACCACATTCATTACAGACGAACACCTCCTTAAGTTCTATGTTGGGATTTACCTTTTGATATGCATCTCGTAGGTAGCGACTATCCGAAAGAGTCATGCTCTCGACAAAACGATCTATGAGGGCTACATCTGTATAACCGTTTACCGACACAATAATAAGTTTCAATTGATCAGTGACTATCTGTTCCGGCTCTTTTTTCTTTCGACGCTGCTCTGCTGCATTGGCTATAGCTCTCTCTTCGGCGCCCGTCAAAAGCTGAAATTCTACAACAACGGGGTTCTTTGGAAGAGTAACCGTGAAGGTCCCGCTGTCGTCCGTTCCAATCTCGCTCTCTTCAAGCTCCTCTAGGGTGAGTCCTGAAGTTACAACTGCGGTATTTAGATCATAAACATACTTGTCTGCCTTGTTACATGTGGGGCATGTGATCGAGGTTTCATATTCTTCGCCAAAGCCGGACATGCGCGCCGCTATTAAAATGGCGTTTTTGTCGCCGGTTAAAAGAGATTGCTGTCTAATTCTTTTATCCATAATCAAATTGTCGGTTAGACGATCTAGCGCAACCCCCTTTTCCAGGAGTGTTTGAGAGGTTAATATATCCTCCTCTTTCGCTGTCATAAATTTAATTTCAATAGTGTCCTGTCCATGGAGGGGGTGTGCCGGATCATAGTGCGCACCCTGACTAGGGAGATTCACGAACTCAGTTGGTACCACAAAAGATAGCGGGTCTCCTTGGGGAGTGCCTGTCGTGGTAGTTGCCTGGGGGGGAGTGTCCTCATCTGGATGGGGAGCTGAAAATCGGTTTTGATTATTGCGTGCCAAAAGTAGCCTCTCTTTCTTATATAATTATATACTTTTTAAAATTATTTTTAAGTTAATTGTTTATTAGTCGACAGTTCTTCCGGCTTCAACGTTCCCGGAACGCGTTTCCTCTCTAAGAGCACGACGATCGAGACGTTGCTCCCGTCTAACACTATTCATATGTGAAGCCCGTTCCCCGGGAGTTGCGCCTCTATGCGTTAGGCGCTCGCGGTGGTGCCGGCGTGAGTCTCGCTGATTCTGTCGAAGTTGTCCCAGCGTACGCGATGAAAAGTCGCTTGGGTCAAAATTATGACGGTCAACCATGTGCACTATATCATAGGCATCGTAGTCTATTTGTAATGACACCGTAGAAAAAGCGTTCGAATTATAATCGAGCGATCCAAAATCTGCCGAGACAAGATATGGATTTTTCAGCACGATCTTGCGTGCCCACTGGGTGGTCATTCGCTGTCTTTCCGCTTGTTGGTCCGGTGTGAGGGAGGTGGCGTCCGGGCTCGGATTGAGCAACTGTCCGGGTGTCATGCGAGGTGAGTTCAATCCCCGCAAGCTGGAAACTTTTCCTTGGGCGCCGTAGTGCCCGTCGAGCAACTCATATATGGCGAACTCGCCGGGGACGCCATTGTCAAGGGGCACCATAGATCCAGCAAAATTTCGTTCGGAGTAGTGAGATGCCCAAACCCCGACGCCGGGTTGCTGTATACCACCCAGCGCGAACAGCTGTGCAGTAATAGACATCTCAATGTCGTGGTCATAAGTATCGATAAGCTGCAAAGATATAGGCTCAAAATTCCACGCGAGTGGCTGGTTGCGGCGCTGAGGGCTATAACCGTTAACCACATGCTCCGTACGAGATAGGGATGTAGAAATTCCTGGCTTGGTTACGCTCTGGGCGAGAAACCAAAAAACATTATTGCGACCATACTTAGATCTCTGGGTGTCTATCAGGTCATGACCACACCGTGCCCACTCAGAAATGGCAACAGGATTTGTCGGAGCCGCAGTCGCCGGGAGAAAAACACGGAAAGGAACAAGAAACCTATAAGCTCTTTTAGGCTCTATGCGTGCGTCGTCCCAAAAGGGCATTAGTTGTCTCCTACCCTTGACCGGTAGGAGGTCCACTAAAATATTGAGCCCAATCATAACGAAGAGTTACGTCAACTGTCATTAATTCCTCAGACGAATAATCCAAATCACCAAACGAAATGGATCGCGCCCATGGATTGTTAAGTACCCAATGCCCCATTACATTGCCGTCGCCATCTAACTCTTTAATAAGCACTTGTGCTCCCAGCGCATCAACCGCACTTTGCTTGCTGATGGTGCCGCCGTCGTCGACGTTTCCAGTCGTGGAAACATCATTAGGATCCACATAGCCGGCATTTCTGAGGAGCAGATTGCAGAGAAGATCGAAATCAGGACTTGCAGAATCAACGAGAGTACAAGACACGTCACTCCAAGTGACGGCGCCGGGGTAGTAATATGTAGAACCCAGGAACTTATGTTCGGACTGACCGACATCAAACGAGGGTTTTGAGACGCGGCGTGCATAAATTTGGGTGGTGGTTCCACCGGGTAGTTCAAACTGAAGCAAAAATCTATGTGCGCGTTTCGGTTCAATCGCTGCACTATTCCAAAAAGCCATCTCTTTAAAGTCTCCTATTAGTCAAACTAAATAGTGAAAGGAAACAATTCCTCCCTCTTTTATTAGTCATTAAACGACGCTCCCGATCTTGTGATTATAAAGTCTAGAGCGATAAACTCAATTGCACGCGTCGGCTTAAGAAATACCTTGGCATACATGATGTTTCTATCAACCAACTCGGGGGTGGTTGTAGACTCATCAAGAATCACCCGATACTCTTGAAGTCCGAAGTTGGCTTTCACAGAGCGTAGAAGCGGGTTAACCTGTCCCAGGAAGCGGTCCCAAGTGACCTGAACATTCGGATCAAACAGGATGTTTCTTGCGATTCTAGAAATTTGCTTCTTCAAAAAGATCATCAGACGCCGCACATTGACACGATCGAGGGCACTGCGTGTAGCTTGAAGTGTCTTCTGACCGAAGATCACTATACCCTCAGCGGGGAATGTTGCAATCGGATTAATGTTTACTTCGTATAATTTATCTCTCTGCTTGCTTGTGAGCTTGTCAACAATACCCAAGACAGGAATTCCTGCGGAACCCTGACTCAGACCCCCGCGGTTGAAGCCCGCGGGTGCAAACCAAAGCTCACTCACTGCAGCCGATGAGCCGTAGGTACCTAAAGCTACAACAGACGGAGGCATCCATACTCGAATACCACTCAGCGTATCGCTAGACATAACCCACGGATAGTAAGCGGCGCCATAGCTGTTGTTAAGGGCACGCTGTTTGATGTTTGTCACCGTATCATCGACATTTCCTGCGCGGTCAGCAAACGAATCGGTGTTATTAGCAACAGGAACGTAGCCACCTTCGAGATCAATAATCGCGAGAGCATCCGCGCGGTCCTGACAAACCTCTAAAAGGTGTCCTGTAATGATGCGAGGAGTGATGCCCGGTACTATTCCCAGGTTAATATCCACCAATTCGGGATCGGCAACTGTATCGATCGCCTTCTTCACAGTGTACACCATCGCATTAGCTTCCTCAGTGGGAGCCGTCGACGGTGCTTCGCCCCCAAGGGCGCGCGTGTTATTAAAAGGATCTTTCTCCGTAATTTCCACACCATCGAAACCGCCGAAGAGTGGAACCGTAAAACGATCGTAACCCTTATTAAGTACTTCTTGATAGGAGGCACTTACTGCCGTCATAGAGGTGCCATCAGCACGTGAGCCCCACGCTTGCGCGGAATCAGTAGCGCCGCTGGCGTTAGTCACTGTACTCCAAGGAGTTTGCATATAAGCTGCAAAACCCGCGGGTCCAAACGCAGAGCCGCTGTGATAGGCGCCCCCCGCCTTAAGGTCAAAACATAGATCGTCTAGTGTAAATCCGGGTCCTCTCTCTTGAAACGAATTAGCAGTCGGATCAGTACGATTGAATCCAGTCACCGGAACCATTCGCAAATACTCTCTCACAGTGGGATCAAAAACAGTACTTGTTCTCGACTTGGTGGTAGTGAGACCCCAGTAGGCGTTGGTATTATCGACCAAGCCGCCATCCGATGAGGAGAATCGCTGAGGCAAGATAGGATATTGAAAGCTCGCAGTAATAGGAGCAGCTTGGACCGGCTCGCCCGTGGCGTTGAGCCCGCCTGCCTTCCACACGGTCCTAATAGCATCAAGTCCGTTAGTTACATTAGAAACCACCGGGTTCATGAAGATAGCCCCACTTAAGGCTGCAAACTTTGCACTAACCAGGGAAGAACCGGTATTGTTGAGATCCAACGTACGCGTTGGCGCGCCATTGCCTTGACCCAAAGCGGAGCCGGAAGCAAAATTGAAGCCAGTCCATTTCGGAACTCCCTTGAAACCAAATGGCAAGAGAGCGCTATCCAGTCCCTCTTGACCCGTCGCCATTGACATACGAATAAACTTAGACCGATTGGGATATTCTCCTTCTTGCCTATACTTCTTATTAGTAGAGTCCCAGGTATAACTGGTGTTACCAATGCGCCGAGCAACATAGTTGGGCGAATCGCTGTTAAGGGTCAAATTATTAAACTGTTCTCGAATAATAGGCGTGTTGTCGGAGTCCGCTAGGTCTCTCACTTGAATTCCAAAGGTACCATACGGCTCAAACTCGGGATTGGGTGACGCCTTTACATCAATAATAGAAATCTTAATATTTTTTTGGATCCACTCTGCATCATCACGAGCAATAATAGTAAAAAGCTCTTGTGTCGTATTGTTTACATTGAAGGTGGTACCGGCGGCATTAAGATCCTGTCCAATAATTGGTGGAGTCTGTGGAAGCTGGTAACCGGTTTTAAAATAACCCCCTGGATAACTACTACCCGAGCCCATGCCCAGTATCACTCCGAAACGAACGTTATCGGCACTAGCATAGTGCGGGAACTGATCCTTGATATTTCTATCAAAAGTTTCTCCCAACCAATAAGGTTCTAAATTAGCCGCGGGGGTAATATTAGAATTAGTGAGCTGCGGATTGGTGTTAAGTACTTTACGAATGTATCGAGCGCTCGTAGGATTAAAATTAAAGGTTGTCGAAAGATGCTCGGCGCTGCCGCTGGTCACCACAATCTTGAACTCCTGAACGCCGGCATTGGTTACGGTCTGCAAGAAAATAGCATTCGACTGCATTCCGTTGCTTCCGAGGGGCACGATGGCTGCCCTCGTAGCTGAACCAGAAAATGACAGAGGAGAACCAGAAAGCTCTATACGAGCGTTAAGGTTTACATAAAATTTAGCAGCGAGAGTACCTGAGATGTGGGCGGTGTTCACTCCATCCGAATATTGGTCGGACGGTGTGCCGCCGGTCACCGGGTCGAGGGGTCCCGGTCCCTGGTCCTGTGAACCAGAACTGAAAATCCAAAGACCGTAAACGCCTCGACCATCGCTCGTTGAAACGTCTCCTTGGGTGGTGGTATCGGGCGTTGTCCAGCCCGCCATGCCAGCTAGACTGCCGTCATTCTTGGGGCTTTGATCGCCCAAAAGGCGCACGACCGTAATCGGTCCGTTATTAGCTAAGTAAGCCTGTGCTGCGTATGCTGCATAGGTGGGAGCAGCGTAGTTCCCGTCGATCCAAACGTCACCCCCTTTTCCGCCAGGAATGGGGTTTCCAAATGTTTGAACGAAGTTGTCAAAAGAACCTATTTGAGTGGGTACTAATGCGGGTCCTCGTTGGGTCCGACCAATGATGGCGGGACCAGTAGCTATTGAGGTTTCGGAGGGTATACCAGATTGATCAATCTCATTTATAAATACCCCTGGCGAAACAAATCTAAATCTATCTACAGACATTCTTGGGCTTCTCCTCGATTAATTAAAAAATTGGCTAATTTTTCTATTACTTTTCAATAGTAAATAGTAGATAATAATTCCAAAGTCCTTCTAATCTCTATAAAAGCCGCGGGCGCCCAGATATTCATTTATATCCCCCGTTATCACGCGTTCGCGAGGAATTTGTACGTCAACGGCATTTTCACGAATAACAACCTTGGGGCGGTCAGCATTGGGTCCGTCTCCTATCAAATAGCCCAAGACTTCAAGTTGAATAATGGTTTCAAAAACACGGGGATTCATCTCTAGACCGCCAGAGTTGGAATTGTTCCCAAAATTGCCACGCACAAATGCCTCAAACTTGTGTCCATCGCGCTCTAAGCGCTTGGGCATACTATTCAACCCTCCTTGTCGCAAAAGAGGAGTGATCAGATCATTCATTTGTTGTTGATAGTCTGTACGTAAACTAATTTCATATTGAACGCTTACCCAAACTGGTAATGGAATGGTAATAGTTTCATATACCGGCTTCAAACCCACTATTCCAGGAAAAGTATTTTGCCCAAAGCCCAGACCGGCGATACGACCGTCAACAAATTTTCTTCGAGAAACATTATTCTGAAATTCTGCTGTCTTTTTTTGATTAATACGACGGGCTATAGTTACAGTACCGCCGCGCGGGTCGTCCGGCGGATAGAGGTTTGCATAAGGAATGACGCGCGTAGCAAGGTCTTTAGTAACACCCTTCCTCTCCAAAGTAATCAAGGGATAAATTAAAGTCTCTTCGGCGTCTCGTAGGTCCTTGTATGCCTTAAGTTGATAGGAGCGCTCGTTGGAAGCCCAAATAATAGGCACCTCCTTGAAACCTTTGTTCGAAGTCGTCGCCAAATTTAACCTATCATTTATGTAATCGTAAACCGCATAATCTATGGTCTCTAAAGTGGACGGCATAAACTCTATTTCTTGTAATATAGAAGTGTCTTTCACCCCTGTCCAAGTATTCTTTTTGGGGTTTTCAATTTCCTCTTGAGTTTGAATAGATTGGCTACGTGGCATCGAATAGTCCTCTTCTGGCTCTTCTACAATCAGCACTTACTTGGAACTTGTGTTCCACTTGTCCAAAGTAATATCGTGTATCGTTATAGGTGCGCATTATCTCATAGTACTTATCGCCATACAAAACAAAATCTCCGGCGCGCACAAATAAATTTTGATCAGCGGTTAATCTTTTTCGATGAAAATTTACTGTCAATCTGCTCTGGTACTCGTAAGAGTATTTATCATTAGTTTGCTCATTTTCTACAACGACATACGCATAGACACGTACGGGTGGTAAAAATGTTTTATTAATACTCTCGCCGTAAAGTGGATGAAAATTGGTGCGCTTAATATCGATAGGGTAATACAAGACTGTCTGACCAACAACTCGCTCAGCTAGCTCATCATTAACTTGCTTGACCAGATTACGCTCCTTCTCCCCAAAAAACATGGGAGGAGGGGGAGCCTCGGGTTGCTTCCATCTGTCGTCTGGGTCACCCACTTACCTTACCCTACCAAGATGCCAACGGGAACCTTCCCGAAAAGCGCCTTCGTGTTCTCGCCCATCTCTGTATCCTTAGAGGCTACGCTCGTGTAAGTAAGTTCATCAAAGGTCGCCTTCAATTCCTCTCTTAGACCATCTTGTTCCGCTTTGGCTTGCGACAATAGGTCGGCTGCATTTAAAGTTACACTTTCTCCTGGAATCGGTATCACCGCAAATTTTCCCCTAATTTGTCCAAGCATTTCTTTCGATAAAGCTAGCGCAAAGCGACGGATCCACTGCTTGCCGATAGAATTTATGCTTCCATATGAGACGTTCTGAAATGGCATTGTATTCATATTATTAACGCCTAAAACACTCGCCACCCCAGCGGAGCCGGTTGCCTCCCATGGATCTTGCTCGATACTGAACTGAAACCAAAACTTATTTGGACTGACTCCATCCACGGGAATTGGAAAAATTCGTATTCGATTATCTTTAATTTCATAGGACCAGTGAGACACGCGAACATTTAGCGCGTCTTCGTAAGCCATGGACTGTAGTTTGTTTTGCCACGTGGGGACTATATCGAAAGTCGAATCATCAGCATACTGTCCATAGGTTCGGAGATTACCAACCACAGAAAAGCCCCCGTAGTAGCCATAAAAACGCCACATAGCTTGAGGCGTTTTATAAAACACACGCCTGATTATAATTCGTTTATTTCCAACGCGTCCAAAATATTCTTTAGTCGCGTCCGTCGTAGCCGAGGCAACGATGATTTGCTGGAGATCATAATCCTGTTGTCCCGAGATCATATCGAAGGACGCGGAGTAAATTGGTTCCGTTCCTCCAATATTGGCTTCGGTACTTAGCTGGTCCGAAACCCGACGCATGTGACCATAATCGTACTTGGGGTACCTTAGTTCGATATTGGATCCAGATAGTTTGTCTCCACTTTTAATTTGACCATCTTGATCAAAAGAGGCAGTCGAGTGCCCCAAAAAGCTACCGAGGGAATTTTTAGTTTGATGTATGTTAACAATATAAGAATATTCTAACACCGCCTCTTCATAGGAAGCATAAACATTTCCCGCCGTCAGCTCAATATCTAATACATCTCCGCCGAGCTTTTTATATGTATAGGCTACTTGGTCGGAAGCGCCGGCTAGAAAATCTGCAGAATATTGATAAACTCCAAAGGGTAGCGTTGCAGCGACGTCTCCTGAAGCTCCGGTAACGGGCAAAACATTTGTATTCGTTGTAGATTTTGGATTAAGCTTTGGAACCGCCATGTTTTGCCCTCTGATTTAAGTAGTGATTGCTGTTATAAATAGAAAGCCCCGGCTCTAACGAGCCAGGGCTTTCATATTATTTACTCGCTAACGTGTATTAGCCAACAGTCATATCAGAGATAACAACCAAGCCATACAAGTCAGGACGCACCATCTTCTTGGCATAGCGAGTCATCACGCCCTTGCGGGGCACGAAGTCTTCGGGTCCAAAGATAGTGGGGGTAGTCTGTAGCGGCACATAAGGCGCATAGACGTACCCGGACTCAAGGAAGCTGCCTCCCTTACGTCCGACCAGAACAACGTTCCGTAAGAAGTAAGGATCAACATAGATATCAAACTTCTTAGAGAGCGAACCCACCTTAACGGTACCGGCATCGCCGCGATCGCTATCGACCGCAACATTAGCACGGAAACCGGCGGTAAACTCAAGAATGTTGGCAACTTCAGGTCCGCAGACAATGAAGTTGGCACCACCCCGTAGAGTCTTGCGGTGGATCTGGGCAGAAACATCATTGATTGTCTCAATGAGGCTCTCATACCACTCACTGATGTTACCAGTGAAGTCGGGAGCAACCGTAGAAGCACCAACTTCGACACCAGTAACACGATCCAGGAACTTACCTGGAGCACGCGACCAGTAACGAGTAGCAGCCGTCTGACCGTTCACAAGATCAGCAAGGATCTCACGATCGATTTCAAGTGCGATCTGCTCAGACAGAATCTGAGTTAGCTCGACCTCGGCATCAAGGTTGTGGTACGCGTTGAGATCCTGTCCCAACTCGGGGGTCCACTTAGCCTTGAGCTTCTTAGTCACAGCGGTAATCGCCACGGAATCAATCTTGATGTCGATCTCGGGGATGTTTGTTGCACCCTCAAGACCCCAGACCTCTTGACCTCGGACGGAACCGATACGATCGGGTCCAGGTCCGTTGGCAAAGTCGTCAGTTTGAGCCCACGTAATCGTGTTAACACTAGACGTAAGACCACCAATAACGAGACTCGACCACTGCGCAGCGGTCACGCCATTAGAGCCTACGCCCGAGAGTGCACCGTTACTACCGGTACTCACGAAAACAAGCTGTAAGCGTGTCTTGGCGCCAGAACCAGAAATTTTGGTATGACGACGAATAAGACGCGCGGCGGCTTCGCCGGCGGCGCCGGCGAGGGAGCCGTTAGCAGTTGCCCCAAGAATACTATTTCCCTGTGAAGAGGAAATATTGAACGACGCGGGGGTGTCCAAATTAACCTGATCAAGACCAGAAAGCAGTACGCTGAAGACCCCTACGTGGGTAGAGCCGGATGTGAAATCCGCGTCAAACTCAACAGCGGCGTCGAGCCCCAGATCGTAACCGAAAATAGCGGTGCCGCGAGATGCCGAAGGCATCAGCAAAGGGCTCCAAGAGCTAGAAGCTAGTGAGCCAGTCGGGGATGCATAACCTGTATTTAGGTTATACGGACCGCCGGCGCGACCCAGCTGAGACGAAAGATCGACACCACCGGTGATCTGACTACCAACAACATTGCCACCGAAGAACGATGCAGAGAGGTTGTAGCCCAGACGGGACTCGGTAATATTGCGATCCGCAGACTGCGTACTTACCGTGAAATCTAGGAAAAAGATCAGACCAGAGGGCAAACTCATAGGCTGAACGCTAACAAGATCGTTAGCGATTAGGTTGCCGAATACTCGGCGAACCAGGGGAAATGCAACAGCAGCAAAGCCTTCGACGTCGCCAGCAGCCATGCTGGAAGACTCACGAAGAAGCTCTTTGGCTTGATTTTCAAGTAAACAAGCCATGCCATTGCGAAGGTGATCACCGTCGAGTCCCTCAAGTAGTCCGGTCTGCTCCCATTTATTAATGAGCGCAGCACCCTCTCTTGAGAGGTCACGATTAATGATACCTTCTGTTAGTTTTTGTACAATAGACATTTTTTATATATACCTCCTTAAAAAATTATTGTTTTTTTAAACCTGCCAAACGTAACATACGATCCATATTCGGATCTACAGTGGAAGTATCGCTATCTTTTCTAGAGCTTAGCAACATAGTCATAGTGGTAGTAGGTCGATTTACAGCTTCGCGAAGTGATTCAGAACGGTTCCCTCGTCGGGTACCCACTGCGCTTTGAAGTGTTTCGAACAACACTTTGGTTTCTTCTACAGTATTGGCGTTACGAACAGCCTCGACAATTTTCTCTTTCTGTCGCTCATTCAAGGAGGCGCTATTCAATGCCTTGTTTTGATAAAGGAGTTTGGCATTCTCCAGTATCAGATTATTTAATTGCTTCTTTGCTTCAAAAAGCAAAGATCGCATCGCGCCAAGATCATCGGACAGTTCCGTTAGCTTGGCTTCATAAAGTTCGAGGTGATTTTCTTGTTCGTCAGTTACCTCTTCTGACTGTGCCGCGGCGGCTGCTGCTTCAGCAGCCCTTTCCGCGACCTGCGGCTGCGTATCGGCAGCTGCCATCGGTGACCATCCGCCCAGTTCGGGCGAGACGTCCACAGTGAGCTCTTCCACTAGTGCATCAACTAATGCATCGCTAATGGCAATATCTTCGGCAAGGGGCATCTCCGGTGGGGCGCCGGGTGGCGCGGCGGGTGCCTCCATTTCTGGTGGGACCGCAGCTAAGGCGCTCTCATCACCAAAAATATCCTGTGCAGTTTCTTCTGGGCTAAGTAGTTCTTCGGGAGCAGGTTCGATTCCTTCTTCTTCCTCAGCATCAAGTCGTGCTTTCAGATCATCGAAATCGATTTCAATCATTTCATTATCCGCAACACCATCGATATCTTCATCTTCGTGTGCCAATGGAACTTCATCTATAAAGCCCACATCAGGCGCCTCTTGTTCAAGCAATGTATCTAGGGCATCTTTTACTTCTAATGAGTATTTTTCCAAGACGGAATATTCTGCGTTTTTAAGCGCAGCTTCTTTAAGTGCCGCAGCATCAACAATAGCTTGTTCTAACAATGAGGACATAGTTTTCTCCCAAAAATATAACTAATCAATGTAATTAGTGATATAAACATATAAAAGCCAATTTTTATACCCCCGGGGGCGCGACTTACTCCTCACCGGCGGTTGCCTCGAAGATGGCTTGCATCGCGTCTTCGCCTATATCGTCGTCGAAGGCAGCCATCGGACCCCATCGCCATCCATCGAAGTCCTTCGGAGCGCTGTTGTACATGGCCATTCCAAGCGTTAACCCATCCTTGGTGCCCGAGCAACTGCCGCTTAGGATCTCGGCGTTCCCCCAGTCGTCGCCCACTGCAACGGTCTGGAGGACATAAGTATCCGTGTCTTCGGCGCGCCAGGACATGAAGTACCATGTGTCGACGTTCATGTAGTCGCCGCCCTGTATCTCTAGAGCCGCGGCGGTGCTCATCCTAACCTTCCCCTTCGAGGAAATGCTCCCCTTGAAGAAACCGAGCCCGGGATATGTACCGGTCTGCGCAACGGTGCTGTCGCTGTCGCCATACCACTGGAAAACATTGCCGTAGTTCGCGCTGTCCCAGTTTGCGCCGGCATTC
>Ga0209434_1000154_pt1 | contig 36719 bp, 21 predicted proteins | sample ETNvirnome_2_300_FD_184068 | JGI IMG/M metagenome (GOLD analysis project Ga0209434, IMG submission 184068) | Marine viral communities from the Pacific Ocean - ETNP_2_300 (SPAdes) (version 2) | ecosystem: Environmental > Aquatic > Marine > Oceanic | place: Pacific Ocean | collected 2013-06-22 | reverse complement strand
ATAGTTTACGTTCATATTATCTCTGGTTCTGGGCAAGCGGCCGCTCTTGTTGAGAAGATCGACAAACTCCGTGTAATATTCATAAAACCCGCGGTGTTGTCCCAAACCGGTGGTGGGCTGTGCTAATTTAGCGTAATAATTCTCAAAGGCTGGGATGAGCTTATCTTGAAGGAACGCGTCGGGCGCGGCAGTGAGGCCCATACTGGTGGCGACGTCCGAGGTGTAATCAAAACCTAGACCCATGGGATTTCCTGCGGCGCCTCCCGCGCCGGCGTGTGGGGCCGGTCGACCGACTCCGCCTAGGTAGGGGAAATCACGGTCTGCAGACGAACCCTCCGACGCAAAAGTACTTTCTAGCATATAAAAATTTGGGAGCTGAGCCTCTGCAAGGTCCATTATAACAGCCTCATAATCTGGGTGAGTATCGAAAAAGTGATTATATACTCCTTCCACCAATATTGAACGGGGAGCGTTCGGCATGGCGGCAACGTCGTCTGGAAGATTGCGATCGGTCTTAATCGTGGGGGCACCACCTCCCGACGCGGTGTCGTCATAAGCATACCCGGTCTTCATTGTAAATGTGTGATCATACGCCGGCGCAGAGACGTAGGGATAATCTGGAACCCCAGTGGAAGAATTAAAGATTCCCGCATACGCCGAGTCCGGGCAATTGGCGTCAATTCGGCCACCGTCGGGGCAGGGGATGCCAGCCTCGGTATAATCCACAAAATATGGTTGTCCTGAAAATATTGTTCCTGCTCCCTCTTGACTAAGAAAATATTGCATATTGCTGCCGCTATCGAGAACACTATTCCAAGATGTTGAATTCGGCCTTAGTTTAACCGCCACCTCGTCGAGGACGATCTGCTGATCATCCTGGAGGCTCTGCTCCGTGGCGGCGTGGGCCTGGCCCCTGGAGTCGAGATGGGACATAATTTCTAAATTATATGGTACCGGAGAGTCGCCGGGAGGGGGAAACGAAAAGCGAGAATTCCAGTCCGCCGCGGTGGCGACATCCAGCGCTATCGCGTTCCGGTTGTGGTGTTCTAAAGTATTTAAGCCCGAAGCCTGGCCCGCAGTGGGAGCAAAAGGATCCACATAATATCCCATCGATTGAACGTCTCGAAATATATCCGTAGCCCAGGATCCGCGAGGCTTCAAAAGAGGGTGATGTGTAGAATTTACATTGAGTTTATCGAATCTATTCTGTACTAACGATTCCCTATTAACATATCGATATGTCAGCCTTGAAAACGTCATCTTGAATAACCCATTGCATCTTCTGGCACATATAGCATATCATGAGAGCAAGTGTAGCGTGCTCGAAGGGCTGAGTTCTTCCCCTTTGGATTTAGCCATGGTCCGGTTAAGGCCGTTTTTGTTGTTTTTATTAGTTCCATGTATTTTTGAAAATAATTTGATCGTGATTGAAGGCTCATTGGGTCAGCATCTCCAATGATAAATAATTTATCAAAACTAGGAAGCTTAAATTTATTTTCAACACTCAAGACCTGACCCGGATCTGTCAAGCGGCACAATAATAAGCTGTTTTGCTTTTTCGCTGTAGCTACAACGCTGGGCGATAAGGTAACCCACTGAGGGTTGTTCAGGCCTCTGCCGAAGCCCGCTAAGAATTGCACTCTCATAACTGAATTAAAATTGATATTCAGTTCGAACAAATTTATACTTTGCAAGTTCGAGTTTGCACTTTGAAGCAGTCTATGGGCTGGGGATCCAAATATTGCGCCGGCATTATTAACTTTAACATCCTTGTAAGAAGCCATTGATTCTTCTAATATAGAAACAAGAATTTTGTTATCCATTAATTTTGAATCTTGAGCCCACCAATATTTATCTTTGTATCTCGGAATAGAACTTCCCTTTGTTTCGTCTTTAATATATGTGTTATCAGACACAAAAACGCTCCCAGTTGTAAAATATAAAGACGAATCCAAAGTGGCCATGGTTGAAGCGGCACACTCTTTAGCTATATCTTTTAAAGAAGTGTCAGTATATTTAAACGTCACCGCCTCCGAACTTAAAATTCGACCAATTTCTGCATATCTATTTTTTCTATTTTTGAAAGAATTCCCCATAAAATCCTTTTCCTTTGAGAGTGCTGTTGTGTTGGCCTGATAGAGATCATATGCTTTTGCCAATTGCAAGCCAGTAGAAGTATCTATAAAGTTTTCTGGGGTTTTAACTATACGCGGCGACAAAAAACCATAACTGTTGATGCCGGTTGTGTCCATTTTCGTATATTTTCCATATTTAGCTATCTCTTTGTCGGCTCTAGCGGCATATTTGTCAGTTGAAACTCTAGAAATCCGATCTAGATTTCCAGTACTAAATGCGCCCAAATAATCAAACCCAGTCAAGTGGTTCAATTCATTATAATATCTTGGCTTTAACACGTGGGTACATATCAAATTTTTAGCGGTGGCGGGCTTGTCGATCATTGTTGAGCGCACAGTAAAAGATGCGTCAGAATTACTAACTTCTGGCTTAAAGCCCGCCCTATTCAATATATTTATTAAATCGTATGCGATTTTTTCTAGCTGTAAAACGGATACATTAGTAGCTGAGTATGGATTGGCCAACGGGAGCAGTGTGCGAAGCCACTCATTGCGAGGCACACCAATATTACCCCATATGTATATTATAGAAGCAACGATTTCAGCAATCAAACGTTCCCATGCTGGATCTGAAATTAAAATATTTATTTTCGCATCCACAAAAGACTGAGAGTCAAAATTTTTGTTGCCGCGGCCAGTGAAATTAAATAAATATGATTGGTATTGGTATAATTTTTTGATTAACCGAGCCCTAATATTGTTTATGGCTAATCCTGATTTATCGACGATATCGACTTCTAAAGAATATTCATAATAACTTTGCTTGGAATCGGCCATATACTTATCATTAATAAAAATATTATAAACGTTTTCAAGACCAGGAATGCTCAATAATCGAACATCCCCCGTACGCAAAGTGCCAATCAAAGTTGCTGGTGTTCCACAATCAGCTAACACGTTAGTGTCGTCAGGGTGGTCAGATGTGACCTTGTCGGTTGTTAGTCTGTTCCCCTCTTCGATGAAAGAAACTCTTCTTCGAAAAACCTTAATGTCGAGAACTGCGGCCGTTGAAAGTAATGTAGCCCTATTCCTTATTATATTTGAGAATTCTGAATTTTCAATAACATATCCGGCGAAATTAAAAGGAATATATATTTTTACAGAATTATTGGCAGATCTAGAATACAAAGGTGTTCCAAAATAATTTTGTATCCCGGGGGGCGGAGCCTGTAATCTGTTGATATGCTTATAAAGGCGTTGTATCGGGCGTATGTCTTTAATTTTTTGGTTTATTATAATATGTCGTTCTAGTGTGGGATGATCCTCCGGTAGGTGTTTATTCCCGGCCATTAAGGCCTTTCGCGTGAGATGCACGGGGCCAGTCCAAACTTCTCCAACAGAACCATACTCCTTCATATCCTGCGTTAATTTAAAAACATTTGTAGTCGCCGGAATTTTACCTTCAAATAAAACCCGTTCTACCGTTGTTTTGCCAACCTCAAGGTTTGCGGCCGGAGAATCATCCTCCGGAGCAAGGTCTCGATATGCCACCACTAATACTGCTAGGTTTCTCAAGCCTCCTGTGGCGCCATCGACTACTATGTCAAATGGAATTTCTATATTTTTTGATTTTACGAGGATACGTTCTTTTTCGTTAAAAACAGAGAGATTTTGACCTTTTGACGCCGGAGATATACTAACAATTTTTGTTATTACTTGCGTTTCGTCGGCCGAGGGACCTGTTATAAGCCTCCTTAAATACGCGTCGTTTGACTTTATGGCTTTTAAATAATTCATGTCTTTGAATGCGGCCACAAATAAACTAACCGGCTCAGTATCAGAGTTATTAATTGATTGTAAAGCCACATTAACTACCATACTAAATGTTCCAGAGATGCCGGGGGTGGGCGAAGAAGGCAAAATATTAATTTCTTCCACCAAGGGCACTGGCAGGGAGCTTCTATAAACACCTCTGGCTATATTAATCATCGCAAGGCTCTGCCTCTACAGCATCGTATAGATCGCGGCCCAAATTAAGGCGCGCGCCAGACTTTGTGCCAACAAGTTCGAGAATTCTCGCTTCCTTTAGAATGCTTTGAGGAATTTCATTATCTACAGCAACATTCATAAACTTATCTACAGGGGATATATTAGTGGCCCCCGGGAAAGGCTTGAAGGGTATTTGGTGCAAAGATGTTTCGGTCCCATGTTCATCAGCCGCATACACTTCAATATCAAAATTTTCCTTCTCACTAAGAACGTTCTTTTCTTGTATTTCTAAAAGTAAATAGTTTTCCTTCACATATAATGCAACACCGTTAATATTAAGATCCTGTGTAATTTTATTAATTTTTTGACCAAGCTCAACAGGACTGTCTGCAATACCATAAAAAGTTTGATAATCTATCTCTATATCAAGTTGTGGTATGTTAGATACAAATCCATCTGCTAAATTAACGTTGCTAGCTGTCAAATTATTAACATAATAATTTTGACTTGACGAAAGCGTATTGCTCAAGCAACCAATGTGCCATGCCGGGGCGAAGTCCGTCTTCAAGTCACTAGTACCAATTGGGGCTATAGATATGTCGTTAGTCTGATCCGCGAAAGGGAATGGAGCAAGCTGAAATGCTTCTAGAAACGCGGCAGAATTTTCTGAGACGGTGGCTGCAGAGTTGTTGGCAATTACCTGCCCCAAAAATTTATTCGTACGTGTTGCTGCCCCACTTCGATTAGCTTGGGCCTTGTGGGACGGGGTTTCATACTTTATTCTTCGGTCTGTGGCAGATTGCACCTCAGTGGCCGCAGAACCTCCTTGTTGCGCGCGGTCGCGATCATATAAAATATCATCATCATAAAAGGCATAATAAGCAGGCTTAAGTCGACCCTGACTCAACAAATACTTGCCATAAGCCGTAAGCTGAAAATCTAATACATCTTCTTTCTTATCAAAAAAGCTCATACTCTAATTACTTCCTTTTAATTTTCTTTTTCACAGAAATTTTCGATGATTGCCTTCGACCGGAGCGATTTCCGGAGATGTCGCCCGTAGGAACAGTATCCGGATCGATCAGGGGCCCTTGGTATATATCGCCTTGTTGTGCGTCGAGTACTTCCATACCGCCGGGGAGCAATTTGGTGCCGCCGGGGAGCAATTTGGTGCCGCCGGCGCTTCTACCTCCGCCGGCGCGCGGGGTCGGGGTCGGATCAAAGGAGGTGGTTGTAGTTCCAACTATATCTAGGATCGGCACATCGGTGGGTATTATGGCAGAACCTTCTAGCTGTGGATCCTCGGGGCAAGGAGGCTCTATTGAGGGCATATTAATATCCTCTGTTGAATATTGTACTGTTTCATCAATTTTGATCAATTCTACTAAAGAGAAATAGTCATACGGCCAGTTGTATGTATACTCACCAATTGTAGGCACCATATAATCAACATCCTGTCCTGCTATTTGTAGTTTTCTCAAAATTTCAAAATCTTTCGTGGCGCGGGCCTTAACTTTAAAAACCATCCAATGTAAGTCTTTGTCTCTTGATATTATTTTATCTATTAAGGCCTTTTCTTCTACCACAACTTCTTTCATTTCAAATTTTGATGCTTTTTCACCAGGGGGCAAATTCTGCCAAATATCGGTTATATCTTGTTGATCCAAGTCCATATCAAATTCGAATACATACATTATAATTGGTTTTACAGACTTAAACTTTGTAAAATCAAATTTTGGAGGAAATATATATTTATCCATCGCCACTAAAGCACTCTTGTAGGTTATAGAGTTTTTCCGAGCTCTTGGAAAACTCAAAAACTTTCTTCTATTTTTCTCTATTACAAACGGCACCACCACGACAGCTTCCCTTATTTTCTTAGTAAGACGAGTTTTGCCAATTCTCTTTTTAACTCCTTCTTCGAAGCCCACAAGCGTAGCCAATGAGCGAGGATTTCGTACGGGACCAAATTTAGGAGAATTAACCAAACTAGGTGTGGTTATGCTGGCATATATTCCATCTCCTGAATCGGGGGAGGTACCATATTGATGCCACATGCCTTTGCTGGTTAGCTGCGTGTCGCAACCAGTATCCATCGCTGTAGATGCTGCGGCTGCTGCCGTACGACTAGCGTTAGCAAAATTAAGTACGGGCGTCTCAAACTTGCTTTGTATTACCCAACGCGAATCGGCTGTAATCTCTGTTAAATTAACGCTTTCTGTAATTGTTTGGGCCAGCCAATGACCTATCGCTTCTGTGCTGTATTCAGAGGTCTCCATACTTCTATCATAAATAAACTCCGCATTTGATAAAAGGTCCGCAATTGATATTGGTGCGTCATAAGATGCTGTTGTTAAGATTGTGACTGAACTGGTGCCATAATAGTAAGATGGCAAATTTGGCGCCAACGACGCCCCGTATTCAGTGTATGTTTTGCCGGGGGTGCCACTAGACATTCCTGCATATGTATAATAAGAAGCTGACGAAAGGTTGGCGGTGATGGCTACATTCCCAGCGGAGCCAGTATTATCGTTTGTAAGAATTAGCCGAGCATTGGTACTACTCGCGGCCGCAGAACCAGAAGCAGTTACTGTAAATGCCCCGTAGGCATTGATTTTCTGAGTCAAGGCCAGCGCTGATGAACTTGCATTGGCAGCATAAAGCTGGCACTGTGACGCGCCGGCAGGACTATTTTCAATAAAAGTAAAAGTGGCTGCGCCGCCGCCGTCGCCGTCGTCGATAGTAAAACTATCATTATTTGCTAACGAATAAATGGGTTCCAGGCCGCCGGACATGCCGGCAGCAGACCAATAAGATGCGCTAGCCACGGATAACGTAATATCCGTATTTCCTGCGCTCCCGGTGCCTTCATTTGTAAATGAAATTGCGGCATTAGATGTGGATGCTCCGGCCTCCATAGAAGCCGTCACCGCTAGACCACTAAAGTTATTAACTAATGCAAGAAGATTTGCGGCGGAGGCACTAGCATCATTGGCAACCAACAGTGCTTCGTAGGATGGCGCGCCGATAGTTGATTCAAGATAGAAATTCTGACTAGTGGTGGTACCATCAGTTCCTCCGTCACTAATTGTAAAATAATCTCCATCCGATAAAGAATATACCTGGTCGACTCCGCCGGACATTCCGGCAGCAGTCCAATAGCTTTCATCGTTGACTGATAATGCAATTATTACGTTTCCTGCGCTCCCAGTGTCTTCATTTGTAAATGAAATTGCGGCATTAGATGTGGATGCTCCGGCACCCATAGAAGCCGTTACTCCCAGACTCGAATAAGTATTAATCTTTGCGATAAGATTTGCTGCGCTGGCAGAAGCGTTCGATTCTACAAGTTCCGCCTCATATGCGGTCGAGGCACCGGTTTTAAGTGTAAAGGTGGCACTAGTGGCAACTCCGTCCGTTCCGCCATCACTAAGGGTAAATCGATCCATGGTAACCAGGGAGAACACCGCATTGGTGCCACCGGTCATTCCATCAATCTCCTGATAACCATTGCCGCCAGACGACGTGGTGGCAGTTATTGCCACATTTCCTGCGGAACCCGTTGTGCCGTTTGTCAGCGTTATTAAGGCGTGTGTGGCCGATTTCGAGGGCAACGTGGCCGCTATATTAAATTCGTCTTGGCCATTAATTAAATTGACCAGATCTGTGGCTGTGGCCTGAATATTTGACAGATTTAGTAAGACACACCCCGCAGCTCCTCCGACGCAGGCCCCTCCGGATTCCGTCAGAGCAAAAGTTAACGATGTTGCGCCGCCGCCGTCTGTGCCTCCGTCGCTGATGGTCCATCGATCATCCTTTTGGATTGAGTAAGTGTCGTCGACGCCGCCGGACATACCAAGAACCGTAACCTCCCCAATGCCGGTATCGAAAAGACGGAAGTTTCCAGCGGTGCCAGTAACAGAGGCGGTCAATTGCACGGCACTAGAGGGAGCATTAATGACGATGGCGCCATCCGTGACGACAAAAGCGGAGGCCGTCATAGCATTAGTCAACTGTACTGCGGTATCGTTAGGATTACTGCCGGTATTAAAATACCAAACGTTGTTATTCTCAGAATGTGATGGATGGACCATGGTGGCGCCTGTAGAAGGCCAGAACTGGTAGGTTGTCCCTGAAGATCCCGTAAAGTACAAGGCCTTTCCTGGGGTTCCGACGCTGGTCCAGTCTACCGACCCTGTGGCTACCACGCCGCCATACGCGCTAGCAGTCAGCTGGATGTGACCTACGGCGGCGGAGCCAGCCTGGCTGATACTGCTCGTGAGCGTAACTGAGCCGGTGGCATAAGCCCCGGCTTGAAGCAACGACGAAGTCAGTTGTATGCTGCCGGTGGCGTAGGCGGAAGCTCGAAGGACACTGCTCGTAAGGTCGATATATCCAGTGGCGTAGGCGCCGGGCTCCGAAACGACGGAGCCCGTATCCAGGACAAAGGGAGGGCCGAACGCAGATGCACGACTATACATCTCAAATGTCCCTCGATTGGCTGCTGAGCTATCTTTGCTAAGGGTCCTGTCAATACTTAATTTTAATGCAAATTTATCACCCTTTTTAACTTTCTGGCCAAAATTACTCTCTTGATTGGAAACAAAATTCATTGAATCATCCATAAAGAAATTCATTGTTTCACATAAGAAATTATCTATAGCATACCTATATTGTTTATGACCAGATCCTCGCCAAATAACTTTATTAAATTCCTGACTGCCGCCCGAACTGGCGCTTAAACTCGCGGATCCGACGCCACTATCATAGATATAGGACCCCGTAACCACCTTAGAACTAAGATATGCTTCTGGACGATAAAGGGCTTCAAACGGTAACCTATCAAAGTAATAGTTATTCTGAGATCTATCGGCAGATGCAGAGAGGAGACTCCCAGAGCCAAAATTGACTGTTCCTTCGGGCAAGCTAGTTATGGCACTATTGCAGCCTATACTAGAAACATCAACTGTCACGTCACGAGGTGCAGTTGTGAGCCAACTACCCACTGCGATGCCGGATTTAATCGTATTATAAAGAATTCCAGGAGCCATCAAGGGCTCTAAAATGGCTCGATAAGCCGGCGAAGATGTCGAGCTAATGTACTGCCCATATGATTGAGAAAAGAGGGATGCTAACTCTAGAGTTCTTTCGGCCGGGTAGAAGCCCTTATATGGTAAAAACTTAAGCAGAGCCGAGGCCTTAAGACAAATCTTATCACGAGATATTTTTAGATTTTCAGTACGCTGATTTTGAATCATTTCATCAACTACCTCAAAATATTTCATAAAATCAGCATTAGTATAGGTTGTATAGAATTCTTCTGTCGTATTCCCATAAGCTGACCCGGTTAAATCAAAGATTCCTTCTATGTCTGCTAAGAAATTTTCTTTTCCGGTACTTGATAAATAAGTGTCTAAGTGCTCGCTTATTCTAAATTCAGGTATGATTGAATGGTCCTTGCCAATAAGCCGCAGCTCATGAACCCAGTTTTTATATGTTTGATACGGATTCTTATTAGCTTGGGTCGGCGCCTCCCATAATGTTGCGCCGCCATAAACTATATCTGCACCGTTATAGCCGGTAGGCACCCTCATGGCGTACAAAGCACTAGCTGAAATACTGTTTGCGGCCGCTGTATCGTAACGACTGTAAATATTTTGTAATTCACCAGCGCCATCAAAGCGAACATTTAGTAAGGGCGCGGTTGTTGTAAAATTCAAATTAGGATCCAGAGGCCATACGCTTTGACTATTGGCTGTAGAGTTCTGACTATTTAAGCCGCTGGTGGCGCTTCGGGTGGTGCGAGTGTCGTCCCATATATTCGTTATTGTAAAGGTGGTTCTATTCCGAACATCATTTTTGTATGCATTAATTTCGGCCGGATATATTCTCTCAGAATAGTTTATGACTGTACTATAATCATTATTTAAAACATTCTCTAATACTGTAATCAGTGGTCCGCCGTAGATGTCTGGTGGCGGAAGGTTTAACCTATTTTCAAGACCCTCATTTGAAAATAGGTCTAATTTGTTGCCATAAGTAATATTAATGGCAAGATTATTAATCAAATCGGTATGAAGCGTATTGCTTTCTATAGCTATAAATACTGGGTAATGACGGCTACTTATCGGCTGCTCGGTATAATCTACGAAACCTGCTGGGCGCTTGCCACTCACCCAAGAGTCCCGAACACTATCATAAATCTTCGGTGGCGGCAACAGGACACCAAGTTTGTTTGTATCTCTTAATTTCCGGGCGACGGGGCTGTGGTGTGTTCTTATTTGTTTCCACGTGGGAAAGCCGTACGGCCCTCGACGATTCAGCATTAAAATATTAAAATAATCAGGAGAAGACATCGCCGTTGAAGTTGGGTTGTCAGAGTTGGTATATGCTGTGGTATTCGTATTTAACGAAAAGCCTTGCATGTGCAATGAAGCTGATATCGGATCAATTACCAATGATCTTAGCCCGTTAAAGTCGCCGGCGACATAGTCTGACGACGAGCTAATCAGTTTATCTAGACTAGACGCGCTCACATAATTTGGAGCTTGATGCCCGAAAATTGTCTCGCCGGCGCCCAAGGAGGCGGTCACCCAAGCATATTGCTGGGTAGATCTTGGAATAGCATGCTGTATAAACCAATTATCATATAGAGTGCCCGTTAAATATCCCGTTGTGGTCTCCTCCATGCGTTTCCTGGCGTTTCTATTGATCTTATGGTAAGATGGAACAGTAACATAGGTGGAAGCCGGCACAGAACCGTACGCGGCGTCGGAACCAAAGGGCCCACAATGGAGTGAATGCCTTTGATTGAGGCCCCGACTCTTACTGATGTGGTCTGTGACAACGAGCGTCTCCGTTGGGTCAATTGACGCAGAACCCGACAATCCGTAATCAATTACTCCTCGATTTCGATACGGAAGAGCGTTATAAACCGACTGTTCTTCATGAGCAGGGTCTAAATAACCCCGAGATGATACCTCATGAGAACCTGGCGCGCTGAACCGGCTGACGAACACGGTTTTGTTCGAGTTGGTCCCCGTACGATCGGGCAACTGATAATCCAAGTTGCCGCTTGTGTTAGCGGTACTGTTTATAACCAAGGGGTGGAGGCCGCGGGTTGCTAGGGTTTCTGGATAACGGGCAAAATCAAAAGACTGGTCTTGAAAAAATGGATCGTTGGTTGTGCGCCCCGTTGTTTGAACTACCTGATAGTTCTTTTGATAATTACCGATAGGACCATGAACCAACACCCCAGAGAGAGCCGTGTCCGCAGACGCAGTGGTCATTAAAATATTTTTGATATTGACTGGCCGCTTGGCGGTTTCGTCTCTGAACTTATAAGCTGTTGGAATACTGGATATTGATGAAGCGCCTCGGGAATCTGGAGGAACCATTGCTAGGGAACTAGTGAAGGTCCCCCCAGCAGAAGAGGATACCCCCCCAAATTGAATGCGCCAACCCTCGGCGCGGGTATAAATTCCGTCGGATCCCTGGTTTATTGGAGTATGACGATGTTTTCGGCCACCGACGAATCTTTCTGTAAAGGGCCCCTGCGCAGGAAGCGTATTGTCATATACCAAATCGTGGTGTAGATTTGTAATTGTGACGCCAGATTTGAACAAATTGCCAAGTTCTTCGTTGTAGCCTGTGGTCACAGAAGAACTATATAGACTAAACGGCGCTATTATGGTGCCATTCGTCTTGGCATCGGAGCTGTTGTTTTTATTAATATCGGGATCAGCCTGGAATCCAAGTCTCTGTTTATAAGAAGGATAAAATTCATCCATAGTATCCAAAAGTGTTTCCACTTCTGACGCTTTCGCCACAATTATGTTTTCAATGGCCTCTGTTCCTGAAACAGCTCTTCCAAAGGGAGCAGTGGCATTAAAAACAAAATTAGGCCTTTTGTTAAACGACAAGCCGACGCCACCTAAAGAGTAGTTTCCAGCGACTGAAAATCTATAACATCTTGCCTTTTCTCGTGCATCGGCGCTGGCCATGGTATCGGCTATTTTGGTTCGAGATTCGCAGACTCGAATGTCGCCGTCGCCCCAGAGGCCTGTATTGCACTCTTTTTCGGCTTTGTGTTTCCACCAAAGATATTTTTCATCTTGACTAGCGTCTGGTGGTGCATGAACATATTTCCATTTATCGACATACCCTGCGGTAGATAGACCAGCAACGCGGCGGCTCGGGGCCTGAGGAGGATAAAATCCCGTACCTTGGGCATCATCATCCGGAGATGAAACGGCTTCCCCGTAATCAACGTTGCTAAAGAGATTTGTTTCGAACACTGTGGATTCTTTATCTAAAAAGGGAGCTTTGTTTCGATATTTATTCCTCTCTAAAGCGTGGCTTTCGACAATCGTACGAACATTTTCAGCAAAATCGGCCGACGCCGGTACCAACTGGCCGAGCATAAAGGAGAGTGACGAATCAAACCATTTATAAAATTCATAAAATTTATCAAAATCAATTTCATCGTTTTTAATTTTTTCAAAAAACCTTTGCCTGAGTACCCCCATGGACTTATACCGTCCTCTAAAACGCTCAACCGGGGATCCAATAACATTATTAAAATCTTTTAAAGTGCCAAAATAATTTACTATCTCTTCGCTGATTGTGTTATACATGCTTTTTTCAAAAGAGAAAAAATAATTTACCGGGCGGGAATCAATCTTAAATACTTGCTGGTCTTCGGTGCTGAGAACACTGATCATTTCTGCCGGGGCGATCGTTTCCAATTCATTTAATCTTGAAACAACCACAGACTCTTTAGAAATGGGCGAAGTAGATGAAGCCTCGAAGCCATAGCCTTTGCCACTATATTGTTTGCCAACGATTGGTCCTAAGACGCCAAATCTATTATTAGCTATAGTGGCCGAGCCCGACGTTTCATCAGCAATAATAAATTCGCCAGATGCGTTGGACCCCGTATTGGTACTAAACTCCCAGTTAAAGGCTAGGGTATCTGCTTTTTTGAGATCGTTGTAGGCACCGCTAACTTCAAACGGGAAAGCGTATTCCGATGGCTGCAGCGGGCCATGGTTTTCAGAATCTAAAACGTGATTACGTAATGCCGTGTCTTCAACATAATCAAGCCAAAAACGGCATGCCTCCAGTTTTACATCACTAGATTGTAAAACTGCGCCAGTAAAGTTTGTTCTATGCGCGCCGGCGAATACTCGACGACTTCCCGTAATAAAGCTATTACTTGCAGATAGAACAGATCCGGATATGGTAAAGGTGTCTGTTATCTCACCCGATTGAGCCTTAATTCCGTGAAGTTCAACTGTATAGTGTCCAGTATTAAAGGTATTTTTTAATGTTGTTAAAGGATAATTCTCAGGCTTTATTCGAACAGACAAGTTCCAATTTACATCATTATATGTATCTTCATACAAGTCCGACTCAAGACGAGGAACTTCTCCGCCGGCGGTACCTGTTAAAACAAACCTAACATTTCTAGACTTAAGCTCGTCCCTGACTGCATACACTTGAAAATTAACCGGATCAAAGGAATCGATGCCGCCGGTGAAGCTTGTTTCACCATCGGCTGTAACACCAGCTATTAAAGATATTGCTGTATTGCCAGCAGTCCCAGCAGTAGTTTGAGTTAGTGTAAAATATTCTTGGCCAGAAGCAACAGGGGCGACGGTCGGCGGGTCAATCGTCATATCTAATTCGCCCGCGTCGATGGCTCCTTTACATGCAATATACAATGCTTGTGTAGCCATCCTGGTGGCGGAGGCACCTCCAATATCTCTGGTGTTGACTCTCCACCGCTGATCTGTGCCACCAGTAAAAGTAGTTTCACCATTGGCCGTCATACCAGTTATTAAAGATATTGCTGTATTGCCAGCAGTACCGCCAGTAGTTTGAGTTAGCGTAAATGATGTTTGGGTACCGGTATTGGTAGCGGGTACAGCTGTCATATCAAGTTCACCAGCAGCAATTGCAGCCAAGCAGGCAATATGGAATGCCTGTGTAGCCTTTCGGACCTCGGAGCCTCCACTGATGTCTCTAGTGTTGATAATCCATGTGTGATCACCTCCGTCGGAAGAAGTGTCGCCAAAGTTCTTAGTAGGATCTGTATGGAAGGTTACGGTTGAACCGTCAGTATTTGTCAATATCAGATTTGTACCATCAGCGCCGTTCAAGGCAGCAGTTCCTACAAATGTCGCTGTGGCTGCGGTGTCACCAATATCGGCGGTGACATCACCGAAGTTGAGAGTTGGGTCCGTAGTAAATGTTACAGTTGAACCATCAGTATTTGTCAATATAAGGGATGTGCCACTTGCGTCATCTAAAGATGCATTTCCTACAATTGTTGCAGTTGCTGAAGTTAAAAACGCAACGGGCCACGTAGTATCAGTCGATGCAGTTGCAGCATCTAGGGTACCATGTATGCCAAACAAAGAAGATGAAATAACATTAGTATTAAAATATGCAGGATTTGTTATTTCACGCTTTTTGGGGAAAAAGAGGTCTGTTTCTAATGTAAATGCAAAGCCGTCAGTTAATGCTGCAACTTCTGGTATAATACCTGTGGTATCCGGGTTGCCACTCTCTTTGAAAGAAAAGACAGTTGCATTAGTATTTAATCCTGTGTTAAAATTAACAAACTTGTTGGCAACCGACAATATTCTGCGGTTTTCTCTAAATTCAAAGTCTGTATTTTTGGCATAAAGCTTAAGTTTTATTAATTCATCATCTATACCAAAACAACGAATAAGATTTCTAAATGATTTTTCTGTGCCCTTTGACTTATAAATAAATGTTAAATTATTGTATATGTTTTGATAAATAATATTTTTGATATCAGATAGGGATTTATCGTATAAACGATCTTCACTTCGATCGGCCAGTTTTTCCAGAACATCAGCATCTAAAAATATTTCTGGGGATATGAACCCATGAGAATCTAATAATTTTGCCGCAAAAGGAAGGGGTTTGTCGCTGCCGCTTACATATTGCACATCCTTCAGGCTGTTCAATGATTCAATTTGGAGATGCAAGGTGTCGAAGTAACTTGCCATTATCTGAGTTAATTGTTTTAAATGTTTCTGCCCGCCGGAATCTTCTTCTGTTATCCAGGCAGGAATTGAGTTGTAAATTAAAGCATTATTGCCATCATCGTAAGCTGAGCCAGATATACTCAAGCTATTCTGAAGATTTACTACGTCTGTGTGCCCGGAATAAATTATGGGATCTTTAAATTCTTTTGTTGCCGCGCTTGACTCCACGATAGCAGACCCGATATTACGAGACCCAGCGCCATATCCAGTCCAGGCGCCGTTAGAAACGCGGCCTGAATAATCTAATACAATACTATCTGTCGATGTGTTGCCCACAATGCCTTCGTTAAATTTAAAATAAACTCCTAAATTAGTATTAACTGATATTTGTGTGTCTGTAAATGGTTCGGGATCGGTATTGGTACCCCCACCAACTTGGTCGAACCAAAAGCGCCCAATATCTTTTGAACTTCTTTGAGCTTTCCAATAACGAAATTCATCCAACGAAGCAGATAATTTTCCTGCATACTGTGGTGCCGAGGACGCGGATGGAGATGTAATTAATGCGCCGATGTATGCTCGAAGGGCGCCCGAAACCTCGTTGATCCCGGCGCCATCGATGCCGCCGGTGAAGTTTGTTTCACCGTTGGCCGTAACACCAGTTATTAAAGTTATTGCTGTATTACCATCCGCACCAGCAGTAGTTTGAGTTAGCGTAAAATATTCTTGGCCGGAAGCGATAGGAGCGACAGTAGTGGGATCGATCGTACAGTCGAGTACCCCGTTGTCTATTGCCGCCTTGCAAGATATCCAGAGTGCCTGTGTAGCCTTCCTGATTCCATCCGACGAAAACGACCCGCCGGTGTTAATAGTGAAGGGCGATACGGTCTGGAGGACCGTATCGCCAAAGTTCTTGGTAGCGTCCGTAGTAAATGTTACAGTTGAACCATCAGTATTTGTCAATATAAAAGATGTACCAGATTCGGCGGCCAAGGCGGCGGTTCCCACAATTGTTGCAGTTGCTGCGGTGAGCTCGTCGTCCAAAACGCTCTCATTATTTAAAGTGCTATCAACATAAAATCTGGTTGTAATCCCGGCAGAACCAGACTTAAAAGTAAAAGCATAATGATGCCAACTATTATCAGCAACCGAAGCAGTAGTAAAAGTGCTAGCAACGACGGAAGCATCACGAACCCCCGTAGCTCCCGACATTATTGTAACTCTAAACGGACCAACCCCATCGGTGGCGCCCGTTAATTCAATTCTAAACCTTCCATAGTCTGAGGATCCGGAGGCTTCACCATTCCAAAGATCGAAAATGACTTCTTTTTCTGTTGAGTCGGGATCGAACCGCTCTTTTTTAAGCCAAAACTCAACTGTAGTGCCTTTATTCTTAAGATCAAAATGTAGATTACTGGCGCGATTGGCGTCTGGCTCATAATAATTTGATCCCGTAAATTTTGTCGATAAGGATGTTGTACTGTCAGTACTGGGGTGTGGGCCTCCCTTAAAATAGATGTACTCTCTACCGTCCGAGAGACCATAGCCATCCCTCTTCTCGCCCTGAAGGGATCCCCACCCTTTAGCAGAAAAATTAATATATCCATTAGTGCGAGGATATAAATTATCAAAAATATGAAGATCTATCTCAGTAGAATCATTTTCCCACTGCAATTTTTCTTTTAGAGAACCATCATATGGATACGTTTCCCATATGCGCTCGAGCGATTGTTGATAATACTCTTCTGCGGACCCATAACGAGCAAAATTTTCTGGCCTTGAAAAGTCTACACGCGGAATAAACCGCGCTTCTTTTTTCATGTCCTCTGTGTGATATCCAACAGATTCAACTTCTGCACCGATATCCTGTGCAGATTTATTGGATAAAGATGAGGCCGCGTTGGCTTTATCAAATAAAGTTTTAAAGCTCATATCCTAATTACTATTCAACTCTAAATTTAAACGTATAAGGTTGTTCCACCCAAGTAGAAATTGAGTCATTATAATATGCTAGATTAATCTGGTACATATATCCAGACTCCAATAAAGACATTTCTAAGTCGAAATAATTGCCGTTGCCATCGTACGACATCAAAGTCTGTAGGTCGCTGCCCGTTCCATACGAAATGGCGCGCAAGTTATCTGTAACTCTTGATATGGCATACGCTCCGCTTTCAATAATATCGGTTGGATTGACTGACTTTGCGACTGTATAAATCGTTGGGCTCCAATCTTTGTCACGAATAAATAATCTAAATCTTGCCTTTTCTTCAGTAGAGTAAGACTTTCTAAGATTTTTGATGTTTGTCACCTTATTAAATGTCGGCGCTGAACTATAAGTGGGCATTTTCTCCGGATAAATTGAGCCAGTAGAGTACTCTGTGGCTCCGGCATGCCAAACATCGAGCAATACTTGCAAGGGTGTTGCCGCGGCAGTAATTGCCATGGATGCAGAATAGATTCCAGTGCTAACCCACCCACCCGTTATATTAGTGTTGCCATCATACAATACAAGTGCCGAGCTGGTTGGAGCCGCAGCAGAGCCAGAGTACAAAGATACCAAAATTGAGCCACGTCCAACTGCAGGTATATCGACTAAGCGGCCTCTAATATAATTATATAAATATAAGGTATTTAAGTTATCAGTGGCCGGAGCCAAAGAGCTAGAATAATAAAAGTTTTCTCTCCTATCACGAACAGACGAATTCCAGCGCGCCTCGATTACTGGGCGCCGGAAAAAAAACTCGGTTGAGCGCGCGAAAAACTTCTTTGTATAATATGATTCAGTCGCTCCACCGGCATTATGTATTAAAACAGAGGTATTCTGGCCAGTAGAACTAGAATAGTACCCCTCTTGACTGGCTGTCAATCTAATGCCAAACCCATTATTACTAACCGCACCTCCCATCCACTGTTCCACTATTTGTGTTACATCCAACTCAATGTCTTCATAGCCTTGCGGAAACGACACATTATAATTTGAAGTTGCTAAATAATCGCCCCCGATGGATGTCCAAGTGGTGTTATCGCCAGATTTAATCCAATTTGCAGAACCAATATCTTGATATTCTTCCATATCGAGGCCCGAGCCCTCTGACCACGATCTAGATACAGGAGCTACAACTAAATTAAAATTCTGTGGTAATGTAAAGGGGTGGCGTGCATTGTGCATTTTTAGATAGAATGAAACATTGCCAGAAACTGGAAGCGTCCCCGCGGCCCTGTCGGAGGACATCTTTGTTGTGGGAAATTTAATAAGAGCACGGGAAAGTTCCTGAGATTGTCCCAGGGCTGATCCGGATTTTTGTCCATAGATAGAAAATATTTCAAGCGAATCGGCATAACCCATATTAGATCCAGTTCCGCGAGTAGAAAGGTTTGCTTCGAAGGCGTTAGCAATAGTTGTATCAGCACTGGCCGTATATCTTAGAATTGACATTTATCTAACAGATCCTTTAATATCAAGATTAGGATATTTTAGCTCAAAAATAACATTTTTATCGGCGAGTACCATTCTTCCGTCTGCCGATAAAGCCGCGTCAAAATCATAACTTGAAACAGAATATAGGGGTCCGTCCGCAAGTCTTGCCTCCACCGAAATAACATCTAGAACACCAGGAACTGGCTGTAAAACTCTATACAGATCGCTCAACAAAAGCGGTTCTCCGATATCTAAAATAGTTGTAAATTCTTTCGCTACTGCCCTATTACATTGATTAATAACTTCAAAACGATTCGAGTTGAGAGTTGGCATTACCTCATAATGAAGAGTATAATTAACTATTCTGGCATCTAAAATGTCTATCGTATCACTAATCATTTTGTGTTGAAGAAGCCAGTTCTTAAGGTTTGTTTTTAATGTGACATTAGCCAAAGTTAATTTACCCGTGCTTGTTTCTGATATAACATACAAATTAATGTTTCGTTTAAACTCATCCGCGTCTTTGCCAACGGCACATCTCTTAATCGCCCCATACTTGGCTGGCATGCTGTACGTTAGCGCTTGATAATCTTGCGCCGTCACGGCCCTATTCTGTGTAGCAAAATAACCGTATGCTCTTTGTTTAATTTCTTCCGATGAGGGAAGAGAGACATCCCCCACAAATGGATTTTCGTTACTCACTTCCAAGGAACCAATGACCACGTCTCTTTTAACGGGAGATAGGGCTCCTTGATTCGCAAATTTAAAATTTCCTTCAATAACGTCTGAAATCGTATTGGTTGCTGTATTCACGTCTTGAGTCGTATTAAAACGATATTCTATTATTAAAGTAGTATCTGAGGGAGCAATCCCAAACTTATCCGTACTTATTAATTTTGTTGGATCGAATTCCAGATCTGTTGTATAATTTCTACCACTTAAGTCCAACACCACTTCTGTGGGGTCGACGACCGGATTTGTCAAATTATTATCAGTTGAGCCGTAGCCAAATTGTAAAAAGGTTTCACCATCAACTGTTTCCAACACATATCTTCTAGCAACGGGGACCGCTTTCAAAATATTAGGGACAGTGCTTCTGGTTGCTGTGGTATTCCTGACTGCTTTGTAAATTATATTTTGTGATAAATTATCGACTTCAAAGTATTCATTTCCTTCTATGTCGGTTACTTTGATAATATCACTTAGGTTTATCTTTCCTAAACTTACCCTACGAAATCTTTTAAAAGATCCCAACTCTATTCTTGTCACCCCGCCGCGGCCGGAGACCGCTCTGCCAACCGCACGGACTACATAGGTAAGCACATTGCCGGTAGTGGGGTCGCTCGAGCCAACAACTATTTGAGCCGCGGCGCCGGTGAAATCAACATCGTCTAAAAGGGTATACATCCCGCCACCCGAAGAACCGAATACAGAGCCTGCCTGTAAAATTGGATTCAGAGACGTATCTGGGCCCAAGCCTGTGGTCGAGGAGGGTATTTCAATATAAAATGTCAAGATTCCATGAGATGACGGGTTGGTGCTTGACTTAAATCCAAGTTGCCGGGCGATTCGCTGGACGTTGGAATATTCTATGGCACTGTCCAAAAAACTTTCATTTACTTGATAATCTAAATAAAAAGATAGAATATCACCTACATAGGCAACTGTGTCCAACATGAGAGAGCCAAAGGACGCTTGATTAAAATCTCGATAGGTATTTGGATAGTATCTCTTGGTAAAATTCTCTAACGCTTCTCTAATAGAGTCGAAATCTCTATTAGTGTAATCTATTGGTACAATCTTTTTTGTCATCTTTTATACCTGCCAAATAATTAGGCTGCCATATTTTGAACATCAATTTCTAAAAGCGTATTCAGCTGTAGAGGGATGATTACGAAATATGCCTGCACCGTTAATCTGTGCGGAAAAAGATCTGGACTATTTTCTGGTGTCATGAAGTTTATCTTTTCTACTTCTACAAACGGCAGATATCTCTTGACCTGTCTTCGAATGTCTTTATCAATTTCTGCATAAGTGGAGCCGATGTGTTGTTCAAATATTCGACGGCGCAGCCCGACTCCAAAATTTATATCCATCATTCTTTCGCCCGGGTTGGTCAAAATCAACATTTTTAGGTTTTGCTTTATTAGTGACGTATAGTCGGTAATTAAGTTATATGCACCAAAAGTGTTGTCGGTTACCAGAGGTAATTTAACTGCTAGTCCAGATGCCATACTTTTATCCTCTTAATAAATACTTATAATTTATATTTTAACCGGGTTAAAATACAATACACGATGTTTTACTTATTCATCTTCGGCACAAACATCGGTTGTTGCCGGTATATCGACACAAGCAGGATCTCCTTGAGCGTCGACCGAATCCGAATCCCCGCAAGCGCCCTCCATACCAGAAGACAACATACCTGCGGATGGTTCCATTGATAGTTGAGGGGTGGCCGACCCATAATCTCCTTCATCAATTTTCGACAACAAAAGTCTGAGCAATAAATACAAAATACCGAATATAAACGGGGGCATCATAAACATCCCCGACACAGATCCCAGGAAATCCACTCCTTTGAAGTCAATCCAAGGACCAATTCGTGGCGAATCCGGGCCCATCTCGAACGGGATGTCTTCGATGTTGCCGTCATCGCCACCGACGGCATCAGAAATCTTGGTGTTGCCCAGATTATAGGCACAGAAGGCCAAGTTCATGATATCTTCGCCTCTGGTATTGTGAGCCTTAAGGGGGGCCAGAGGACCCGGGGGCACGGTGTCTGGGTCTCCCAAGGGCCCCTGGATGGCCTGTGTGATCTCGCGCGCGATGATATCAAGAGGTATGGCGCTAATTTGTCGTACTATTTTGCAGACAACAACATGTGGGTCAAGTATTTCCGCCAATCCCCTGAGGATATGGATTGGCGTCTCTCTTAAGAATTTCAATATTATTTCCCTAAACATTCCCGCGATATCGAACGAAGAATTGGTTGGGTTAGTAACTGAAACCCCTCGTGGTTGAAGTTCCGGGGGTGAGTTGGTTTTCTCGACGGTGTCCATAAGACCAACAATAGCAGAGATAGTACTGTCAAATGCTCCCGCAAGCTCGGGACAATATTTTCCGGCTAAATATGTGTTATACAGAATCGGCACCATAAGGGCTGCATGACGATTTAGCACCTGATTAAAGAAAGTATTAAATGCAGCTGAGTTCTTTATAAAAGCGTAATCTTTGTTGTTTGGTCTTGGTGGCCGGCCGTCGCTGCAGCCCATAAAATATAAAATTTCTGGGGGTAACTCATTATAATTTTCAATTGGCGCGGGGCTGAGTGAAAGTGCCGGGACTGTCAGCAATCTTTGGGGGCGTTGATCGGCGGGTACTTGCGGCGTTATCGTAGATCCATCATTGGAGAGATCGCCGAACATGTTGGACGGAAGATCACCGGTGTAGCCTATAATCATTGCATCAACCATCGACTCTTCTGTCATATTTTCCCAACCGAACTGACCGCCGATGGCCGGGATGGGGCCCGTCGTTGGGAGGGGCTCACCGCGTAAGATGATGATGAATGTTCTTATGAGCTCGCCGAATTGTGCAGTCGAGCCGTAGTGCGCGATTCCTGGGATCCCTTGCGCTTCTTTGGTTGCTGGTGGCCAATAATATAAGCTATAGGCAGTTTTTATCTTTTTGAAAGATATATGTTTGTCGCCGCCGGAGCTGCTGGAGTAATCGCCTTCTCCCGGGTCTTCGACGGTTTTGAAGCCAAAAAGTTCTTTTTCTTGAAGCACTTCAAAGTGCTCAACAAAATAATCAACTGTTAGATGATGTTCCGGGGTGACCAGCATCTTTTGTAGTCCGCTCGGGTCGTTGGGGTCTTTAATCGTTTCCTCTTCGCCTTCTATAATGATTTCTTTAACAATTCCAAATTTTCCGGGCCATATATCAGCACGTACGTCGCCCATTTTGCCAAATCCAGTATAAATGCCCACAATATCATACAAAAAAGCATCAGCATATGACTTTTTCCTCGCGCCTATAACACTAGTGATGGCAGTCGCGCAGGAGCGGTTATTAGGAAGATTAGAATCAGGGGAAGAAGCATCTGACCAAGTAAATCCGAGTCGTTCTTCAACCATAAACCGAATCATAGGACGTACAGTGCCAATGGACGGATATTTGGGAGCCTCAAACCCAGAAACCACCACATTTGGTGTATATGAGTGTGCAATTCCGCCGGCGTCTGCTGCGGTGGGACGGCTGGATAATCTTATAAAGTACTCCTCTAGAGCTTTCTTAAATGCGGGAGTCCCATTGTGTGGCAAATCTTCAAATTCACTTATTATTATTTCAACAATCATATCCTTAAAGGGATAGTTGGGGCTTAGTATATCTTGCATACTGAAGGCACTAAAGGCCACAATATTTTTTATAAAAAAGCGAATTATCAATGCCTGTATTAAAAGATTAATTATTCCAAATCGAAGGGCGTTCCTAGTTTTTTCCTTGATACTTTCTGTGTTTAAGCCGGCGCGCTCATCTTCGCATGCAGATCTTGCAAATTCCTGTTTCAGCTGTTCCAGGATCCCGTCTGCGTCAAGCAGGTCTCCTACATTTGGGCCATCGCAGTGAATATTGTTTTTAAATAAATTTAAAGCATTTATCTTAGCTTCGCTAAAAGAGCCATTATTTAAAATATAGTTAAACACCCGGTCTATCATATTCAGATACACCATCGGGAAATCGGCCTGGACCTTAGTAGGCCAGCCAGGGGAATTCAAATTCGGATCTTCTTGCTGCAAAAATCTATAAATATATTCATTCAATTGATGGTCGATCGGAGGACCTACTTCGAGGCGCGGGTCGTGCAGCGGGTCGACAAAGTTTTCTATAGTACCCACCATGTCAGCTTCGAGGCCGGTGCCTAGACGATCTCTGGTTAAATTATATATAAAATTAAACTGTGGATCACCCGGAGCCTTCAGCAAGGGGTATTCAATAGTAATATCATAATTCTCTTTATTTCGCAAGAAATCAAATTGAATGCGGCCTTCTTCATAGAGAGATGAAACATGGTCATGTTTAAAAACTGATCCTGCGATCCGTTTGTCTGAGGTTGAGCCAGAGAGGCCGGCGGCTTGGAGGGCTTGGATAGCAGGTTGGTCCCAAGGGGAGACGTCGGATAACACGTGGCGAGCAGTACGTACGTCTGCCCGGGCTGGTAGGGGCCGAGCATCAGGGTTGAAAATTATCTGCCCAATTGCTTGGTCAAACCGATTCTTATACTCTGTAGGGAATGCTAGTTCTACTGTCACGCTTCCCGGGGTGATCGGCGCGCCGTTGTTTGATAAATTATCATGAAGATTGGTTATTGAGTCTTTAAAATTTTCAATACTGTCGCTGCTTGCGGCAAGGCCTTCCTGAAGAGCGTCGACGATGATCCCGATCTGCTGGAAACCCGGAAGGCGACTCGTATCTACGTCTGGACAGCTATCTACAAAATTTTCCACGTGTTGCAGGCCTGATTCGAGATCTTCGAAGATGTCAATAATATCCTTTATGATATCCGGGTCTGGTTCTACCGGGTCTTCTCCTGCAGGATCGCCGGTTTGAGGGGGCCAAAGACCCATTGCCTCCAACATCTCCAGCATGTCGCTGCTCGCGGTGGAAAGAGTCGGAGACAACAGCGCTGTGCGTGACGCCTCAAGAGAGCTGGCGAAAAATACATCTATCGACTCCACCATAGTATAAAATAAACGCGGGATAATCCGTTCGATGACCGGATTTGGAACAAAATATTCACTGTTCGGACATAAAAAGTCTATATCTGGTATTTCGATCTGGGGGCCATTTTCTAACAAATCTATTAGATTTTCTATCGCTGGCCCGGGCGTGAAAATATTTTCATCTAAACATATTTCGCAATCGGCAACAGCCGGCACAACATAATTATTAATCAATTCATTGCACATTGTTGTGGTGTCGACATAACGCGAGATAGATTGAAAAAATGCTAGAATCTGATTTCTGGTCGTCATAGTTCTTCGAATATTTTGAACTTCATATGCCTGATTAAAAACAACAATTCTTTCAATAGTTTCGGTAGTGACGTCGCCCGTGGAATTTAGTAGTCTACATACTTCAATTACATTAAGTATTTGCGACACCTCTGCTAAATATTCATACCCCTGCGAAAGGGAATCAAACCCAGCTGCGCGATACTGAGTATTCAAAATATCATCTAAATTCGGGATATCTAATTGTGCGTGGGCTTGCTCGAGCTCGACTGAAATGTCTATATCGCCGGTGCTGGCATCAAATAATTCCCCGCATGCGGTTTGGATGATCTCAGATATTCCTTTGATAATCTCAAAGCCAGCATTGGCCAAAGCGTTAAAAATTATGTTTAAAATTTGCTTCCCGAGGGGCGGATCTCCTGAAATTGAAAAATATATTTTAAAAGCGCCCAGTGGAGGTTTGAGGCCATCGAGACTAAGCTCATCAGATGGCATTGAGGGGGGAGCATAAAGATCGGCCTCCATCAGGGCATTTCTAACTGCTGCAGAAACTCGCGTCATAGATGCCACGGCTCCGCTGGCGAAACACATTATAGCCTCTTTGATAAGCTGTGTTATTCCAAATTGCTGCAGGATTTGATTTATCATTTTTGCTTCTTTGGTTTTATTTGGGCCGGCCAAAGGTAGATTAAAATTAACGACTTTATCAAAAATGTTGGTAACTTGTATTGCTGCGTTTATCCTTTTCGCCTTTTCCATGGCGAACATGCGACGGCGAAAATCGGGATCGTTGGTGAGATTATTGATAGCGACGACCTCATTAAACTTAACAAAAGATTTAATTGTTGATTTCAATTCTTCAAAATCATCAAAGTCAAGAGGCCTATCAAACGAACGAGGTGCAAAAATATTATTATATGGAGGGCCGCCGCCGGTGTCGGGGCCGAAAGGAACCCCCCACTCTGTAAAATCTCCTGGGGAGTCTAAATTGGCTTGAGCGCCGTAATTCTCAAAAAAATCAATTATTGATGTTTGCTGATTTAGGCCAGATCTCTCTCCGGCCTCGTTCATTATTGAATCATAATTCATCAACATGTTTCTGAGCATCGGGTCTCGAAAGGTTGAATTATATTTTATATTTGTAAAATAACCTATTTTAGAAGTCATCGTATTTCCTTGATTTTCTTCTATCATGAAATATTCCATTTTAACAATATTATTTTGATCATCAAAATAAATTGTAATATAATCTTCATCAGTGGGGTCTGCCTGATTCCCACGAAGATCTATTGTGTTATAAACTACATCTAATATTACTCTCATGGCGGCTCGAAAACCTACCTGCATGGACCCAAAATCAAAAGTATAATTCAACGGAGGATTGGCGTGGCTATATAGCTCCCCCAAATTTTCAAAAATATCCGACATGGCATCGGTCGTGTTGGCGGTGGCCGTAATATCAAAATTTTTCGTTGTATGGGGAGCGCCGTAACCTTGTTTTGTATTAAAAAGCGTCAGGGCGTCATCGAATGAAGGCAGTTCGGCTTCAAGATAAAGTTCGTGCCTCTTGTCGTAAAAATTCACAAATGTAGAAAAAATAATTTTCAGAGCACTTGGAAAGAGTGCCCCCGTTACTCTTTTTGTGAAAGTTGCACTCAACGAATTATTTATCTCATCCCTCAGGGCGAGAAAAATACTTTCCAGATGAGATATTGCACTGGTATTCTCTCCTACTATGAACGGATAAAATTCAGGAAAGTAGTGTGTTAAGAGGGCCTCTGTTGCAAGAAGCTTCAAAGTAGTATCATCCGCGGCAGTGGAAAGCGAAGCCACATGATTATCGCCCTCGTAATAAACAACAACATTATAACGAATTGCTGTTGTGTTAGCTTCTGTTGTGTGCCGCGATGAAAAAGGAATATTGGGCGAATTTGATGAGATTGCTGCCTCTAAATTGATTCCAGTAGTATTTGATGTAGGAGGGCTCATGTTTAATTTGTACTATTAAATTTGCTTAAAATATATTTTTTAGACGTGAGGCCACCGCCGGCTTCAAGATATGTACTAACAATATTAGTCGACTCCATCATATGCTGCAGCAATGTTGGAATTGTTGTGTTAATAGTATTATTTATCTCGAAGTTCAGCGCGGTAGGTATGACTTGCATACTCGGACTAGTTGGAATTCCAAAGAAAGGGCTATGGTGGGTGTGAGTCATAAGGGCCTTATTAACTATACTATTATATTCTAGAAAATTCTCGAATAAACCTCTTAGGCTGGCAATTGCCTCCGCCATATCAACCAGACATTCAACCAAATTCTCTCCCTTAACCAGGGGCTGCTGGCCGCCATCGCCGTTCATAGCCATTAGATCGATTCCATAAATACCCTGATTCAAATTGGAAGTTTCGCCGGCTTGAGCATTCCTATTATCAGTTCTAGTGACCAATTTAATGTTTTCTCTACCGATTATCCTAACTACATCGGCTTTAATTCCTACTCCAGAACGAGGGTTTTTGTTGTCTGTGCTACCCACTTTACCCTTCTCGAGCCCAAAATAATTATCTAGGTCGCTCTTTTGACTTATGTAAATTCGAGCGGCATCCAACTTAAAATTAGGATTAACATATATGTCCTCACCGTCGTTCGCCTTTGAAGTCGCATATGCGCCGAGGCGACCAGCAACAATATCTATAGCGGCACAATGAGTCCCGAAGGCCGAGGAGAGCTTATTGCCCGGTCTATCAACACCCAAAACAATTGAAGCATTTCCATTTGCTATAACGTCTTCAGCTTCAGTTTTTATAAATTTTGGTGTATCAAAATTTTGCCTTCCTGTGCCGGCCGGAGCAAAATAAGATGCTATCTCAAGGTCGGTCATGAGTGCAAGACGCCTTTTTACGGGTAGCGAAAGCGTATTAAAATCGATTCCGGCGACTGCTTTTTTCTTTGATAGATCTATATCATTTTCTGAACCTGACATTTATTATTCCTTTATTATATCCATTGAACTGGGGTCCCACCGACAGTGAGCACCAGATCAATACCCTCGCCGAAGCGGTGGCGGCTGTTGGGATGCTTTCTCTGATGATACTCGTCATTGCCACCGGTGAACTCCAGCTCCTGGCCGGAAGTTTTATTAAAGGCGGGATTGGTCCTTAGGATACTTAATAACTCAATTAGCTTGTTCTTCATGGCCACGGTTATATCTCCACCATTCGACAGTTCAGAACCTTTTTCAGTAATATTGTCATAGTCCGGACCCTCCAGAATCGCGCGGAAGTCATCTGCATTGGGAGTGCTGTTGGGATCCAGCAAAGGCGTGGTGGCGAACCGGGTTTGAAAATGAAAGTGTGGTGCCGTTGTGTGTCTGTTGGGTTTCCGATATTCATCGGTGACCTCGAATTTCTGCCCGACGAGGATGGCTTGAAGCTTGTCGAGGTAGCGGGCGTGATCCGAATCTACTCTTCCTCGTATCATCGCCGGCTCAGCAGTGCTGTCGTTCCAGCGCTCGGCCAGAGTTGTCTGAGAGTGTTCCAGATCTATTTCAAATACCTTCGCGCCAATGGATGTAATTACGGGATCCTTCATTAGATTTATATCACCATACAGAACCGTACATACGTTGCCGACTGGGAGAGGGCAGGCAGGCGAGGAGAGATAGCGCCTCACCCGGGCATCCTCGAGAGTATAAACTCTCTGTTTTAGAGTAAGCCCTTTCTTTTGACCAGTGGGGGAGAAATTTATGGGGCGGCATTCAAGCTCTGGAACTAAGACTTTATTTATATATCTTGGTTCGCCCTGTTCCGGGTAGTCGTACTCGCGGGTATACAGCTGGCCCGATTCGTACGATGGCAAGAGAGTGGGAAAGGATCCCACTATTATTCCATTATACTCGGTTTTCCCCAATAAGCAATTAGGAGTAAATGCCTCCTCCATGACAGCTGAGAGCATAGAGGTCGTGTCCGTGCCGCGGCGTTCACCTCGAAGTCCGGGATTCTCAGCCATGGCATTCAGGGCTCCATATACTTTGCTGATGTCTTCAATTTTAATTACAGACACTTTTTAGTCTCCTTCTCTCTGACTATCGTTTAACAGGTCAAATAATTGCTCCTTATCATCTTCTGTAAGGCCTAGGTGTTGAGTTTTTTGTTTTTGCAAAAGCGACGCCAATTTAACAAGCTGCTCATTGGAGCGTTGAAGGTTTTCAACATATTTGGCTGCGATGGGGCCCATCTCCTTTCGCGCTGCATCTGACAATTTCATATCATTAATAGCGTCCATTAAGAGAGACTTCGCCAATGCGCGATCTTCGCGAATATTTGTTGTTGTTTCTTCGATATAGTCGTCTAAACTTAAATTTCGCCGTTTTCCCATTTGCCTTTAAACACCTTATATCTTTTTCTTAATTTATTCAGATTATTAACGACCTGTTTTGTATTAAGTCCTGTTATCTCTCGCAAGTATAAGTAAATAGCTTTTTTATTAAAAATTTCAATTGTGTCGGCCGAATCCAACAATATGCGTACGGCCATAAGAACTTTTTTCTCATTTTCTTTAAGCATAAAAGAATCCCAAGTATCGATTTCGCCATTCAAAGACGTCCAAAATTCTATTTCAGTTCTCTTTTTCTCATAGGTAGGCGCATGCGAAATCAGGTCTTCTTCGAGCTCATTCAACATGTCTTCCATGAAGACTTCAGTTCGATTTCTCTTTTGAGTTCTCTTAACCTTGTGAATAAACCAGTTCTTAGTTACAACGGAAAAGTATGAAAACGCTTTTGACCCCTTATTAGGATCGTACTTATTAAGTATAGTAGTTAGCCACACCTTACAATCATCTTTCAAATAATCTATATTTGGAAGACTAGTAAAACGATAAGTATAGATAATTTTATCCACCATCTGATCAAGCGCCGGCTGAATGTATTCCACATACAGCTTTGTTCTTAATTCAAGGTCATTGGTGTTGGCATATTTTACTATTGCATCTTCATGTACTTTTGTAAAATAATGATTTTTAGTGCGAGATCGTCGCTTCTTCTTCTGATTCATCAAGTTCTTCCTCTAATTCGTCATCCAATGTGGGTTCAAAAATATCTCTAAAATTTTCTATTTCAGTTACCACTTCTTTAATCCTGAAGATCATTTCTTGGATCATTGGTTCCCCATGATAATTGTCCATCCCATATAATGATTTTATAAATATTTGAAATGCCCTCATCATTAAAAACAAGTCAGATAAACTGCTCGAAATAAACATAAATTTTCTGAGCAGTGCAATTATATACCAAATTAATAGTATATTGATTAAGACTGATACTGTTATTATAACATAGGACATTTTATGGTCTAGTTGGACATTTTTTGTTTTTGCTGTTCTAGATCTTGGCGTGCATCTTGAATGAAATCTTCAGTTATTTGACCAACTTTTGTTTTTGTTGTTTTTTTCTTATTTGAAAGAAAATTTGTCAAAACCTTAACCAAGCCAGATGGACTTTTACATTTGGGGCACGACGTCGCGGTTTCGTCAGATAAGTGAGAAATTGTTGATAGTTCCTCACATTCCGTACATCGATACACGTATCTGGGCACTTTTATTTCTCTAGCTTTGTTAGCCTGGTATGAATATCCTTCAAATGCTTTTCCAGATCTCGAGCTTGGTCGCGGAAAGCTTTTCGAAGCATTTCATCAGTTATATCCCTAACCTGGGTTTCTGTAACAACATCAACAGCGCTGTTTTTCTCTCTTTTACTTCTTGTAGTCATTTCTTTTTTCTCCTTTCAATTTTTAATCTTTTAGTGTCGCGTTTTCCAGTGACACTATGGGGGGGTTATTGACTATTAATTGAGTATGTTTGCCCCCCCATCGCTTTGCATCTGGGGCTTTATCAAAGTCCATTTCTGCCAACATTGGAATAATATCGCTTTGTTCCATTAATGATTTTTGTAAGGCCATCATTAAGGCCCCCATTGCTTGGTTTGATAGTTTCATTTTTTTCCTTTCTTGTATTACCAAATAAAATTGTTTTTATAGTATTTCACGATTCTCGGTATTTCTTCATCAAAGATTTTTTTAGGAGACCAGCCCAATTCTCTTAATTTAGAATCATCTAAAGCATATCGTACATCCTGGCCCGGTCGTTCAGCAGAAAAGTCTACATACTTTTCCCAATCCTTCGCTGAATTATTGAAAGCCATTATTATCTTTCGAACTGTTTCTTTGTTGGTCTGCTCGAAACCGCCGGCCACATTATAAATTTCATTTTCGCGGGCGGAGTCTATGATAGCCATCACAGCCGATGCCGTATCTGCAGCGTGGAGCCAATTACGTACCGGGGTACCCTGGTTGTGGAGTCTGATAGGCCTTCCTCTTAAAAGATTTTTTACTGCCAGAGGAACAAGCTTTTCCGGATATTGGCCTATGCCATAATTGTTGGTAGGTCGTAATATAATATACTTGATGTCATACGTTCGGGCCCAGGCGTGAATTAGCATATCACCCGCGGCTTTGGCAGCTGAATAAGGGTTGCTGGGCTTGAGAAGATCTTTCTCTGTGTGGGCGCCCGCTATAATATCCCCATATACCTCGTCAGTACTAATGTGAAAGAATATAGGCCGATCATTGCAATTAATTGGTTTAAATCTAACAAGGTCAAGAAGATTTTTCACCCCCACAACATTGCTATCAATAAAATCATCACTATTAATGATGCTATTCCCGACATGTGACTCTGCTGCAAAATTTACTACATAATCACAATCATAAAGACGCTTTAAATCCTTAATGTCCATTTCTTCAAATGTAAAATTAGGATATTGATAAAATTCTTGTAATAAATGACGATTTGCGGCGTATGTAAATTTATCAATGCCGCGGACACGCCATCCCCTTTCCAAAGCTGCGCGCGTAAAGTACGATGCCATAAACCCTAGGCACCCTGTAACATATATTATTTTCATCACCTTTTCTTTTCTATGTGTCTAAAGAATTCTTTAATTTTGTCGCATACATAATCAACATCTTCAAGGGTCATACCATGATGTGCACCAAGGAGGAACCCATTTCTCATAATGATATCAGAATTTTCAAATTCTTGTAAGTATTTTCTATAAGCAGGATGTCGCGTCACATTTCCCGCAAAAGTAACTCGCGTCTGAATGTTGTTTTCTTCCAAAAAAGTTAGCAATTCTAAACGTCTTTCTGTCTGTAATGGGATGGCTAACCAGTTTGGCTTTATTGAGTCATCAGGAAGAATTAATTCCCTTATGTCTTGCAAGTTAGCTAAATAGCGTTCGATATTTGCCCGCCTGTGATGACGAAACGTCTCAAACCTCTTAAGTTGTACGAGCCCAAAGGCAGCATTCATTTCAGCTGACTTAAAGTTGTACCCCAGAACTCCATATAAAAATTTAAAATCATAAGGAATACCATCGACTTCATGATTAAAGCGCTCATCGACATGTTCCGAATTATTGCCTACACGTCCCCAATCTCTATATTGCAAAGCCACGTCGCGGTAGCGGGGATCATTAAACATTACCATTCCTCCCGCGCCGCCGGCTGTAATAACATGGCTAGCATAAAAGCTCGTAGTAGAAATATCACTTTCCGGAGTGCTGGTAATTGTATCGGCGGAATCTTCAATAAGGCAAATGTCCCGGCGCCCTATTTCTTGTAAGCGCGCACGCAAGGTTTTCCAATCGGGCTTATTCCCAATCAAGTTTGGAATCATAAGGGCCGCGGTCTTAGGTGTAATTTTTTCTAGGACAGCTTCAACGCTTGGCACATATGTATTTAATTCCACGTCACAAAAAACGGGAGTTAGACCAAGCTGAACTATCGGGGCCAGAGTTGTCGAGAAGGTACAGGCAGGAGTAATAATTTCCGCTCCCTCCTCCAACTGTAAGCTAGCAATTGCTAGCAGACAAGCCGAAGAGCCTGAGTTAACGAACACACCATATTTTTTACCAAAAAAGTCAGCAATCTTTTCTTCGAATTCTATTGTGCGTTTACCAAAGCCTGCTAACCAACCATCTCTCAAGCATTCTTCAACAGCTTTGATTTCTTCTTCTCCATATGCTTCAAAGCCATTTGGTGCATACCAAACTTTTTTTCTACTCATTTTGTATTATTGTCTTTCTCAGTATATAGTATAACAGTTATGGGTTCGTTTTTACATTGCAGCCGCATTTTACTTCATAATCTAAGATGGCTGCCTTAATCGCCTCTTCCGCTAATACAGAGCAATGAATTTTAACCGGAGGTAAGCTAAACTCCTCAACGATATCAGTATTTTCTATTTGTACAGCTTCCTGTAGAGTTTTTCCTTTAACCCATTCGGTAGCCAAAGACGAAGCAGCGATAGCGGACCCACAACCAAAAGTCTTAAATCTAGCCTCGACAATGCGATCCTCCTCCACGCGAATCTGAAGTTTCATAACGTCACCGCACTCAGGTGCGCCCACTATACCAGTCCCGACATCCGTGTCATTTTTATCTAGAGACCCCACGTTTCTGGGATTATCAAAGTGATCTAGTACTTTCTTGGTATATGCCATGATATTTCTCCTATGAAAAGGATGACCCGCATCCACATGTGGTATTGGCATTGGGGTTATTAAATATAAAACCCCGTTGCTGCAAGCTGATAACATAATCGATTGTCGTATCATTTAAAATAAACGAGCTATGAGGATCCACATAAATTTTAATATCCCCATATTCTAAAAGCATGTCTTCTTCGTCAGATTCGTCTTCTTCTATACTAAGAGAATAAGACATCCCTGAACATCCTCCCCCCATCACCGCGACGCGAACAGTATCGCCTTCCTCTAAAGATTCTTTTAGCGCGGCGACGGCTTTATCAGTAAATGTGACCATCTTACGTAGCCCTCTCCATCGAATCTTTAACGGGATCAAAAGCCTTAAGTTTCTTTCCTTTCAGCGTAATCAGAGGGGCATTCTCCCACGTAGGATTGGATGCACCGCAACCGGTACCCGACTGCACGTCTCCCATGTTTGTTTTATCCATAAAATCATCTTCAGTTAAAACCTGGTCATACCGGACCGGAACCTCATTATCTCCATAAGACTTAGAAATAACATTCTGGATAAAGCCTTTATCAACTCCGCATATGCACGGCATATTTTTGCGTGGATCAAACCATTTAATATTGAGGCCGCGGCCAATAATATCGTTTAAGGGCTCTTCAAAAAAGTTGCCTAGTGAAATATGTTGATAAGGGCACGGCATCACATCACCATAGCGTGAGATAGGAACCATCCGCTTAACCGCAATACATCCAATATCTCGACCATACGAAGGCGTCATATGAGTGAAGATATCATACTCCTCCTCAAACTGTTGCAGAATCTTACCTTCTTTCTCGGTCATCATCTGCTCTGTGATACCCTCATAGGCTCCCACAGGCTTGGCGTATACGACATAAGTGCCTACTTCCTTTGACTGAGCGAAGTCGAGGAACTTGCGCCACTCTTCGGTATAAATCCTATCCTTCCAAATAACAGTGGATAAGATTACATGTAAGTCAGCTTCCTTGCAGGCATCTACCGCTTTCATTACGCGGTCAAAAGATCCGGGCGCCCGACGGAAAGTATCGTGACTTTCGGCATCGGCGCCATCCAGGCTTAACTGAACCTTATCGACACCAATCTTCTTAAGGTGTTTAGCCTTTTCAAGATCTAAAAACCACCCATTAGAATCAGTGACTAGATAGAATTTTTCTGGGTCGATGGCCTCGACAAGCTGATCATACTCTTTAAGCAGCAGCGGTTCGCCACCAGTAATGACAAAATTTGCAAGACCCATCTCGTCGGCCTCTTTCGACAGGCGGCGGACGTCCTCTAATTCGAACTTCCGGCTGCCGCGGGCCTTCTCCCAATCTGCAGGCACATAAAACTTATCGATACAACAATGCTCGCAGTCAAAATTACAAAGATAATCATATTGGAACTGAATGATCGCAATACTCTCACCTCGTGCAATCTTCTCCGGGTAGTTCATCATTTTTTCGTAAACGAGAGGCTTATGAGACTTTAACCAATTTTGCCGAAGGCTCTCGTCCTTAACCGTAGTGTGTTGCATCACCTTGCCGGAAGCCATTTGATCTAGCTCCTCTGGTGTTTTATTTTGTACTAAGCTGCGCAGTTCGTCGTCGCTCCATGGAAACTCGTGATCGTGCTTATTGCCTTCTAAAGGCGTTTGAAACATAACGTCATGTGAATTGGCCATTTATTTTTCTCCTTTTTTTTTCTTTGTTGCTTTTAATTCGTCTAGTTCTTGTTTTGTAGTCTTCGAAACCTCATAGCGATATGGTGCCGCGCGAGTACCATCATGCCTGACGCCCCCTCTATACCCGTGGCCGCTGACATCAGCCTCCCGGGATTCATTCCTAATCACCTCAACATTCAAAGCAGATACAAACCAAATTTTCCCATTAATATCTTTAACTCGATATTGAGGTTTGATGCGGCCCCGAATATCATCTATAATCACTTCGCTCCCCTTTGTCAAGGTAACAGTAGTCCCGTTCTTACCTTGATGGACCTCGTCTTCCATGATAACCCCAATTTGGTTTATCGTTTTGTTCCACCTTTTAGAACTATGCTTATGCCACTCTTCTCCGGTTACGTTTGATTTGAACTCTTTCTTCTTTGCCATTTTTAAACTCTGATTTCCATTTTTAAACCACTCTGGTTAATTATGCTCATACTTCTTCCAAACCCGAGTCTCGTAAAATGGCTACATGTATTCGAGGATCAAAACCGCTTCGAACTTTCCGCGCTACAGAATCAGAGTAACTAGCTGCCATTATTATAATAGCATCAACGGGCTCTACATTTAAGCTCGATGGTGACAAAATAGGAAGGTGAGTAGCCGGCGTATATTTCTCCTGCTTGAATGGCGCCGAGTCGACAATATATTTAATTTTATCGCCGAGATCTAATAACGCTAGGGCCGCTAACGATTGATGGCCCGCGCCCCATACCGCCACCCTGTTATGCGAATCAATATATTCGTGGATTTCGCGGCGGAGTTTGTTGCGATGAATATCAAAATTTCTTACATCAACCCTCTGTCTCTTTTTAACAGTAGCCGATAAGATATAATTATACCATATTTCTTTACATTCTATAACCTCATAGCCATTTCTTTCTAATATCGATCTTAAAGTTTCTTTCGTAAAGTAAAATAAATGATCCCCAATAAATTCAGTAAATAAATTATTCTTTAATATCATATCAAAGTTAGGAACCTCAATTAATCCAATTCCGTCTGGTGTAAGGTTCTGATGTAGTGCTCGGAGGGTACTATTGGGGTCTGGCAGATGTTCAAAAAAATTAAAAATAAAAAATGCATCGTAGGGGGCGCCCTGTAATTGCTGTCCGGGATCATCAATATAATCTTTGGACACTTGCAATCCGTCCTCCACACAAGCCGCAATTGAGTCTTGGGCATATTCTATTCCACGCGCATCAAGTCCGGCTTCAACCATTAGTGACAGATATTCTCCTTTTCCGGCGCCAACCTCCAAAGCTTTTTTACCACAAAGTGATTGTTTTATTACAAATTCTGCGATCTGGTTCTTTTTAAATTCTTTCATCTCCGCAGAAAAAGCAGACGCTCTAATAACTTCTTTATAATAGGGGACCGGCCTGTTGCTAAGCTGCACAAGGCCGCATGCGCTGCATTGACACACCTCCAAGTCGACCCCACTATCATCTTGTAATGTGTCAATGTCCGGAAAGTGCTGGGCCGCCTTTGGCATATTACTAAACTGTAATATGGGATCGGTATAAAAGGCCCCCTCACAAACTCGGCAGTGTATCTGTGTCACCCTATGTGCTCCCGGTACATCTCATGAACGTCGACTAGATTGTCTGGGGCGCCGTTGTGCCATCGCAGGTACCCCGCTTCACCGGGGACGAGACCAGTGTTAGCAGGCACATAAGAACTGTCGAGCGTACAAGAAAACAATATCGAATAAAAGTGACCACGTGTATGGTGAGATCGAATAACCTCGTTGTGACTAATGGGTACTGGGTCGACTTTTACAGCCGTTTCGAGTTCTTCGGCGGCTACTTTATATACCCGGTCAAGAAGAGTCTCTTTAGATCTCACAATTCCTCCCGGGATATGCCATCCAGACCCAGCCGTACGGTCATCTCGCCA
>Ga0209434_1000153_pt1 | contig 37168 bp, 51 predicted proteins | sample ETNvirnome_2_300_FD_184068 | JGI IMG/M metagenome (GOLD analysis project Ga0209434, IMG submission 184068) | Marine viral communities from the Pacific Ocean - ETNP_2_300 (SPAdes) (version 2) | ecosystem: Environmental > Aquatic > Marine > Oceanic | place: Pacific Ocean | collected 2013-06-22 | reverse complement strand
TGAAAATTTAGCTATGGATATAGAATCTAAATTGCATGACATTTTAAAATTGGATTGGAAAGATGCGTTATATATACCGGATAGGTTTTTAGCATACTACAGTCAGATTGAAAATAACTATAGTCTTCTTGATATTGAACCTAACATCCATTTAAGCACTATACACGGGGCGAAAGGTAAAGAGGCCGATTGTGTCATTCTGTATAATGGGATGGGCGAAAGAGCCGCAGGCGCTTATTATCAAGGGGAGACGTGCGCAGAAAAACGTGTTTTTTATGTCGGTGTTACCCGGACTAAGAATGAATTGTATATTATACAAGGGGATAATGGGTTAGATATAATATAGTGTTGACAATTAAAGGGGGGAAAGGGTATAGTAGTGTTATCAAATAGAGAGGAGATATTAACATGATTTACAAAAATTACGAAGAGTTTAGCCGAAGAGAAAAGCAAAAGCAAAGGCAAAACGGTTGTACGCAAAAGTTTTTAGATAAATATTTCAATGGTGATTTAGATAAATTTATAGTATCAAACAGAAAAAATGAAAGGTGTTTTAATTGCTATCAATGCTATGGTTGCTATGGTTGCAGGGATTATCTTAGGGGTAGGGTATATTAACATGATTTTTTTAGATTACATTAATAGTTTAGATATTCACGTTTTAACATGGTGCGTTTTGTTTTTAATTGGGTTATTAGGTCCTACATTAATATACATGATTTTAAGTGATAAATAGCGAGATGAAACCATTTAAAAATTTCCCCTATGTTGCTATTGACGTTGAAACATACGGCTTAAAATGGTGGCTACCAGATGAAGGTATTTTTGGCATCGCGATATCATACCCAGATGGTAGTGATCACTATTTCGATATCAGAAGACAGCCTAACGGTATCCAATGGTTAAGGGAACAGAAACCTAACCGTATTGTTAATCATAATATCAAGTTTGATTTACATATGTTGCATAATCTAGGGGTGAATTTTGATCCTAAATTATGTGAGTGTACAATGGTGCGAGCTAATTTAATAAATGAGCATTTAGAAGGGTACAGCCTAGACAGGTTAGCTAAAAAATATTTAGATGAAAACAAAATAGATGACATATACCCTAAACTTGCACAACTTTATGGGGGTGCCGCAACTCGTAATGTTCAAATAAAGAATTTACATAAGGCTAACGCTGAATTAGTAGCACCCTACGCTAAAAAAGACACCCGTCTAGCTTTACGCCTTTGGGAATGGCAAGAAAAAGAAATAGATCGCCAAGGGTTACGGTGTATTGTTGATTTTGAACAAAAACTATTCCCGTGCGTGTTTGACATGGAAAGAAAGGGCGTGTGTGTTGATGAAGCTAAAGCGCATACGGCAGTTGGGAAATTAACTTTAGAGATAGACATGTTAAAAGAAAAATTAAACGAAAAAGCAGGTTTTGAGTGTAATCCTAATCCATCGGGGGATATACACAAACTTTTTAGCCCCATCAAGAATAGTGATGATAAGTGGGAAGCTATTGACGGTACTATCTTAGCTAATACACCCGCAGGTAAGCCGTGTATCAATACAGAGGCTTTACGTAACATGAAACACCCGGCAGCGTCTTTAATTGTTAAAATACGTAAAATAACAAGGTGTCGAGATACATTCCTAAAAGGGCATATTTTAGGACACTCACATAATGGGCTTTTACATCCTAACATCAATCAAGTAAAAGGCGACCAAGGGGGAACTGGTACGGGTAGACTGAGTTACACACAGCCAGCATTGCAGCAGATACCGGCAAGGGATAAAGATATTGCAAGTATATTGAGACCTTTGTTTGTACCGGATGAAGATTACATATGGTGTTGTTGGGATTATGATCAGTTTGAATATAGGATGTTTTCACATTATGTAAACGACCCTAAAATACTTGACATATACAGGAAAAACCCTAAATTTGATTATCATCAGATGGTTGCAGATTTAACAGGTTTACCACGAAATGCGCCCGTATCGGGAGGGGCTAACGCTAAACAACTGAATCTATCTATGATCTATGATATGGGTGAGGCGAGTATATGCCGTACACTAGGGTTACCCCTAGACCCTGAAATATACTTATTTACTGATAGGGAAGGTAGAACAGTAACCTACCAAAAGGCAGGTGATGAGGCTAAATGTATTATTGAGAAGTACCATACAGCTATCCCAGGTGTCAGACAGCTATACGATAAGGTGAAAGCTGTAGGTAAATCAAGGGGCTATATCCGCAGTATTGCGGGGCGGCATATGCGATATCCAAATAGGTATCGACTGAGCAAAGCTAAAGCGATTTTATGTCAAGGTTCTAGCGCGGATTGCATGAAGCAAAAAATGATCGATATTTTTAATTATTTTCAGAGTGAGCACCCTGATTGTAGGATGTATTTATCGGTGCATGATGAGATTAATCTGGGTATACCTAAAAAACACCCTAAACTAAGGAAAATTATACGTACGGTGAAAAATATACTTGAGGACTATTCAAGCGAAAGTTGCCCCATTAAATTACGTGTGCCGATACGCACTGATTTTGGGATGGGGTATAGTTGGGCGGAAGCATCCGGGAAAGGTGCTTGACAATTAAAAGGGTAAAGGGTATCATACATAAAAAAAGAGAGGAGCGTATATGCAAATAGAAGATAAAAAATGTCGGGTATGTGGTGAAGTACCTAAAAATGGGTTTAGTGAATCACGCACAAAACGTTATGATTGGATATGTACGCCATGCGCTAATTTAAATCAGAAAAAGTGGTGGTCTAAATTAAAACTTGCAAAAAAAGCAAAAAGATCAAATGTTAATCTACTTGATTTACGTGGTAAAATAATTCAAGGTATAGATGCAATATCTATCATAGATAAGCCAAGGTGTAATATATGTAACAGTGTTATGCATCATAACCGAACCGTTAAAACGCCAAAGGGAACGCCCCTAAAATGGCAATGTTATAAGTGTAATGAAATAATTAAAGCGGAGGATTTATAGTATGCAGTATGTACTACCTAGTTTACTTGTTGTATTTATAGTTTTAAAGGTAACTGATAATATCACATGGGGGTGGTATAGGGTATTGTGGCCTTTATGGGTACAGTTGGTACTATATGTTATTGTTTTGGTGTGTGTGATATGTGTTAAGTTAAGGGAGGACACGTACTTATGAAGCCTTTAAACATACAAAACGAAAAAGATAAAGTTAAATGTAATGTCAAGGTGTGTGTTTGCAATAAAAAATGTGTTTTTTTAACAACGAAGCGTAAGGATAAAAAAGATGCCGAAATTAAAACCAGAAGATGAATTAAGAAACGATTGGATTAATGTTTTTAATCGCATGCCAGATATGCAACATGAGCGAGTTGAAAATATTGCACGAAATGGGACACCCGATTACGCTTACTGCTTAAACGGCGTTAACGGCTGGATTGAGTTTAAAGTACATTACGGTAAGTTGCCCGGACGTTGCTCACATTGGACAGGACCGCAGCGTAAATGGATGCGAGATAGAGGAGAAAGTAACACTATATTTTTAATGCTACGGGTACAGGGTTATGACGTTTTATTAGATACAACCTTAGCGAATATGTTTGAGGAGTTCGGTGTTGATGATCGGGGAGTGTTCAACTACCCAGTCAAATATAAAACAGAAGACGTTAAAAACTTAAATATCAACTTAAACTGTTTAGAAGAAGAACTATTAGGACTCTGTTGACAACTAAAGGGGGAAAGGGGTATAATAGTGTTATCAAATAGAGAGGAGAGTTAAATGATATATTATGATGTAGAGAAAAAAAACCCAGTAGAAGAAGGTGAATTAAACGAATATGGTTACTACGTACTTACAGGAGGTAAATTTTATTGTTTTGGTGATGTAAAAGTAAAGGCTCATGATAATGTAGAAGTATGGGCTTATGATAATTCAGTAGTATGGGCTAATGCTAATTCAGAAGTAAAGGCTCATGATAATGTAGAAGTAAGTGCTAATGCTAATTCAGAAGTATGGGCTTATAACAACTCAAAAGTAAGGGCTTATGATAATTCAGAAGTATGGGCTTATAACAACTCAAAAGTAAGGGCTTATGATAATTCAGAAGTAAATGCTTTTGGTAATTCAAAAGTATGGGCTAGTAGTAATTCAGAAGTAGAGGCTTTTGATAATTCAGAAGTAAATGCTTTTGGTAATTCAAAAGTAAAGGCTTCTGATAATTCAAAAGTATGGGCTAGTAGTAATTCAGAAGTAAATGCTTTTGGTAATTCAAAAGTATGGGCTAGTAGTAATTCAAAAGTATGGGCTAGTAGTAATTCAGAAGTAAATGCTTTTGGTAATTCAAAAGTATGGGCTAGTAGTAATTCAGAAGTAAATGCTTTTGGTAATTCAAAAGTATGGGCTAGTAGTAATTCAAAAGTATGGGCTAGTAGTAATTCAGAATTAAGAGATTATAAAGAGGTTAAAAAAGGAATTATAGAATATATGGGACCTGGCCAGAAAGGGTATACACCAAGCGAGACAGCACTTGCAAAAGAAACCTGGCGTAAAATAGCCTTAGCTTTTAAAGGGGGGAGTGGTGTACCACCTAAAAATCAATATTCTTTAGATGACAACATAAATCAGCCTCAGCACTACAAAATAGGAGACATAGAGACGATTGACATTATCAAGTCAAAATTGTCTAAAGACCAATTTAAAGGGTTTTTGATGGGTAATATAATAAAATACATTACAAGAGCAGGTCACAAAAACAGCGAAATAGAGGACCTTAAAAAAGCGCAGTGGTATCTAAATAAATTAATTGATTGAGGTTGCAATGAAAAATAAAATATATTCAGAAGATTATAGGCTTTTATCAGTTAAAATTAAAAAAGCAAAAGTGTTGAAAGATTTAGACCGGATAGAAAAAACCTTAGATAGGGTATATGATGTGGGGGTGATTACACCTAACGAATTTAAAAGGTTAGATGCTATGATTGTAATCAGAAAAATAAAAATAGGAGTAAGACAAGATGGCGAAAATAACAGATTTTAGCGGAGATTTAACCAAATTAGAGCGAGGCAAAGAGCAAGTCAATATTGCGCAGACGGCAGAGGTACTTAAATGTATTAATATCATGTTTAATAATGGATTTTTTTATTATCTGATTAAAAACGATTTACATACAAATAAAATGTTTCAAAAAATCGTTAAGTTATTGGTGAAAATTTGTTTTAAGCGAAATAAGGGAATTTAAATAATGCACATTAAAATTATATTATTAGCGCTACTACTAAGTATGCACGTATCTAGCGCATACATGTCAGGGGAGTTAAGAATCAGTCCACAGTTAAAGTTTGGTAAAGAGGAAAACGGTAACGGTTTCATGGAAATGCAATACTTTAAATTCAGATTAGATATTTCTGAAAAATACACATTGCAGGGCGGCTTGTCTACTGGATTCACGTCACCTAGAAATTCTATTTTAACTTATAACCATGCAGTAAATCGGGCGGGTTTAAAGTTCACATATCGCCCTTTTGATCGGTTAGGGGTGTTCTATGAGGGTAACATCGTGCAGCACATATCAGGAGCCACACATCCTGTAACTTACTTAGTGTATAACAGTTACCAAGCTGTAGGCTTAAACTGGGACATTAAAACTTACCTGTTTTCTAAACCTAGTCAAAACGATAAATAAGCTATATAGTAATTTTGTCATTTAAAATACAATGTTGCTAACGAGGGTTTAGATGTTATATATACACGCATATTCATCAAAGGGCTTTTTTAAGTTTTTCTCGAAAATTATTAGGTGTAAAACCAACTCAAAATGTGATCATGTGTCCATTGAACCTTTACATAAGGTGACAAGGGCAAGTTTAGGTATCTACGAAGCCACATTTAAAGAGGGTGTCACTAAAAAGAGCTACCACACAAGAAATCTACTATATAGTATTAAATTGCCCTTTGATTCAGAATCAAAGGAAGGTATCGAGTTTATCAAGTTTCTTGATACTAGGGTAGGATTAAAATACGATTTGCGGGCTGTTCTATTAGGTTTTTTTGGGTTGAAAATACAAGACCGGGATAGGGATTTTTGTGTTGAGATGGGGCGATATTACTTCACACACTACTTGAAATGTAAAATATATATTGATAATACTAACTGGTCCCCCAAAACTATAGTAACCTTGGCTAATGGATATGAGTTAGGACACTATGGCTAATGACATCCGGCCTGTACATGAATTAAAAACAACTGAGGAGGTTGTGGCATGGATGGGTACAGTTATGACTACTTTGTTGATCCCAGCGGCAAAGACTGTTACGGAAGAATTACAGCCAGCCGCCAGAATTGCAAAGTTTAACTGGTCGAAAATGCCCATCGATAAAATAAACGGGGTTATTGACACGGTAGATAGATTAGTCATTGAGGTAGAGAAAGATCGAGTAAATAACGAAAAAATAAAAGACGAGTTAGTGTTACGGATACAGACGGCAGAAGTAAACACTATTTTCCAAGTAGGTAAAAAAAGGTTTAGCAGCGTGAAGTTAAGCCTTATATCGTTATGTGTATCTATATTGTGTATGCTATGTCAGATGCTCAATATCAATCTAAAATATTTACTTTTAATGTTGTATGATATATTGCGAGTTCGTATCAATTTGAATTAAGTGTTGACAGTATAAGGGGGAAGGGGGTATACTATTAGTATCTTAATTAGAGAGGATAGATAATGAATAAGAAAGATGCTCATGAGTTTCTGACTAAATTAGTTAGAAAAATAAAAGAATCAGATAAAAAAGAAGGGGGGGTAGATTCTAAACCAACTTTATTTTACATACAAGAGAGACGAAGATTAACAGCTGCTGATGGCTGTGGGGATGGTGTTTGGTATCGGCACAACGATGATGGTGAACTTACATTTTATACTGATGAAGAATTAGATACGTTTTTAGATGAGAACCAAGACTATTGTGCGGATGATTTCAGTCAGGTTGAATATCAAGCGCTCTGGGAAACCAAAGAACTTGCATTTCTAACCCGAGAGTCAGCTAAAAATCATATAGCCTGTAACCACTACCACTACACAAATCCCAGGACTTATTCAAGGGGGGTGTGGCGTGATCCTTTAATGGAGGGATTATTTAAAGCATTACACACTTTATATGGGAACAGTGAAATAGAAAAAGAGGATGGTAAATCATGAAACTAAATAAAATATATGTAGTCCAAAAGCTCCAGGAAAATATAAAAGTAAGTGTCAACTTATCATATATCAAAAATCCCATACTACACGATTCTGAACTGGTTTGGGAAGATGGGATGCTAAGGGTAGCGCCCATCTTCAAAAGTAAAGAAGCCGCAGAGAAAGCATACCCAGGGTACGAAGTCGAGGAGTGGTTGGAGGAAAATAATGAGAGAAATTAAATTCAGAGGAAAGCGATTAGACAATGGGGAATGGGTTTATGGGGATTTGCTGAGAAGATCAGGTGCAACGTATATTGTTTATGAGGACAAACCCAAGGATCATAATATTAGAAATATTGTAATTGATAGTGATAATAATCCTTCTTATCCACCAGTGACAGATTGGACTATTTATGAACTCGTAGACCCAGAAACAGTTGGGCAATACATAGGCCGTAAAGACAAACACAACAAAGAGATTTACGGGGGAGATATTGTTGATGTTGTGATGCATGAAGATGTTTGTAACCCTTCAACTAAGTACCTTATTGGGTACCATAACACTGGATTTTATTTGAAGGGTAAAGATATTGAAGGGGACATCGGGTTTATTGAAATTTGTGGAGGTGACTGTTGTATTAAATCAATTGAAGTCATAAGCAACATCCACGAAAACCCAACGTTGTGGGAGGAGAAATAATGAAAACAGATAAAGAAAAAGCATATCCGGGCTATGAAGTTGCTGAGTGGTATTATAGCGGTAAAAATGATGGATAGTATAATGAATATATGGCGATGTTTAAGTGTTGATGAAGCACCTAACATGAAGATTTTAGAAATAGCAGGCTACAAAAACAATAAAAGACACAAGGCGGTAGGCTTCTATGTACCTTTAAACCCTGTAACCTACGCTAAAGATTGCAATGTTTCTTGGAATATTTTAGGTACTCGACGTGTTTTTTACTCGGAAGGTAACTCAACTGAAATAGTTAAGCACGGCTGGTATGTCCTAGACAAGTACAACAGCATAACACGTTGTACTTTTAATGTGGATGGTTGGAGGGATTTAAAATGAAAATGCTGGACTTATTTAGTGGTATTGGAGGCTTTTCCTTAGCGGCGCATTGGGCAGGGATAGACACAGTTGCGTTTTGTGAAAAAGAACCTTACTGCCAAAAAGTACTAAAAAAGAATTTTCCGGATATTCCAATATTTTCAGACATAAAAAATTTAAAAAGGAGTGATATTAATGGAACAATTGACATTATTACCGGGGGATTCCCCTGCCAGCCTTTCAGCATTGCCGGACGAAAAAAAGGAACGGAAGATGACCGTGACCTCTGGCCGGAAATGCTTAGAGTTATACAAGAATTTAAGCCCACTTGGATCATTGGCGAAAACGTTGCTAACTTCGTCAATATGGCATTCCAACGCACGAAAACTGATTTGGAAAGTGAAGGGTACGAAGTGCAACCATTTATTATTCCAGCTTGCGGTGTCAATGCGCCACACAAAAGAGATAGAGTGTGGATTGTGGCCCACGCCGACAACGAGAGATTTTCGAGACTTCAGCAATCCAACACCAACACAGTACAGAGCAGTAAAAAAAAGAGATTCTCCGTCAGGGGCTTTAATTATGACTACGAGATGGAATACCCGAATATCCCCAAGAATATACGAATGGATGATGGGCTATCCCATAGGGTGGACAGAGTTAAAGGGTTAGGGAATGCAATCGTGCCACAAGTTGCTTATCAGATTCTAAAAGGAATTAAGGAGATATGAAGAAATGAAAATGCTGAGTTAGAGGAGAATAAGTAATGAGACAACAAACACTAACAGTATACATATGCGATTTTTGTGGTAAGGCCTACAAGTTAAAACATGAAGCATTTGATTGTGAGAATAGGCACATCGCCCAAGGTTTATTTTGCATTAAAGATTTAGATAGAAATATTGAGGATTTAAGAGAACCATAGTTGAGAGGTGCTTAAAATGCAAAATAAGAGACAAATGACAATTGAGACAATAGTTACCCTTGTCCATGACAATATTACCAATTTATTTATCATATGGATAGCTAACAGTGTGTATAATGTCAAACTAAGTACTTCGTTAAAGTTGTGGTTACTTGCTCAGAGCATTAACACCATTTTTTCTTTTTCAAGAAGATGGTTTTTTAATCGCTATATTGACAATATTTCAACAAAATAACGATATACCCAAATTTACTGTTATATTTGAAAATTGACGAAAAAACACGTTTTTTAAGGTACTTTTAGCAAAAGTAACATTTTGATTTTTAAACTTTTTAGTGTAGAAAATTGACCGTGATTACGGTATATATTGTGTGTTACATTAAAAGTAACATTGTGGTTTTTAAGGGTGTTTTTTGGTGCAAAATAGGCTTTTTTGGGGTTTTTGGTCGGTTTTTGACGTGAAATAGGCTTTTTTGAGGTGTTTTTAAGGGGATGTGGCGAGCGTGAGAAAATGTTACTTATGGAGCAAAACACGCAAAAGCCCTAAAAAAACGTGTTTTTTAGAAGAAGTAACGGTAACAAATTGTAAAATAAGTGTCATATTAATGTACTATTTACACTCAAAATAGCAAGTTCAAGAAATGTTACTTTTGCGTTACTTTTACTAAGACTAAAAGTAACATTTTTAAATTCTCTATTTAAGTGGAGCCTCATATTATATACTATAACTACCGTATATATACTACTCCACAATATAAAAACTGAAAGCCCCCTACCCCTTGCTATTTTTGATCTAAAAGTTACTTCCGTATTGAACAGTGGGGGAGAGGGGGACACCAAAATGGATCAAAACTGGAAGGTGTAATTTACGTTTATTTTTTGAGTGTAAAAAGGTTTGATTTTGAGTGTAAATTAAAATGTTACTTTTACTCCGAGCAAAAGTAACACGAAAGTAACATCATTATGTTTTAATTGTAGTTGGTACAACTAGCCGAACACATACTTTAAAGTATTTTAAACATACTGTCAACGGGATTTAATTTACTGGAAATTTAGGTAGACTTAAAAAACAAGATTGTGATATAGTGTAGGTAAGGTTTAAAATAATGAAAATCGAATTAGTTAGAGACAACATTATCAGTAACTCACAATTTGGCAAACTTTATATTGATAATGTTCACCAGTGCGAAACGCTCGAAAATGCGTCTACTTTGATACCATGCGACAACTTTAAATTGGGATTTAGGACATCCGGCGGATGGTACAACATGGAAAAAGAAAAACTAGGGTACAAAGACCAGTTTAAGGGTATGATTGAAATACAGGTTAAGGGGCGAGAATATATATTGTTACATCCAGCCAATAGCCCCAATGAACTTAAAGGGTGTATAGCCCCTGCAAAAACGAGAGATGAGGAAAAAGGGTGTTTAGGTGTGTCACGGCCAACCTACTATAAATTGTATAGTAGGTTGATTGAGGCGCTTAAGCACAATGAGCCGCTTACATTACAAGTAACAAAAAAAGGAGAGAAAAAAATGTTATCAAAATTTCTAGGATCAGGCGCAAGCGATTTAGTTAAGAGTGTAGGTGGGGTGTTAGATTCCTTAACTACGACATCCGAAGAAAAGTTAGAGGCGGAGCGAAAAATTAAAGAGTTGATTTTAGATCATGATGCAAAAACTCAAAAAAATGTAACTGATAGATGGCAGTCGGACATGAAGTCGGATTCCTGGCTTTCAAAAAACATCCGGCCAATGGTTGTAATATTTATTTATGTAGCAACTGTTTTACTGATTTTCATTGATTCAGGTTCAATTAAATTTAACGTTAAACCTGCATGGGTTGATATGTTACAGTTAGTTTTAACCGTTGTCACAGGTGCTTATTTTGGTGGCCGTAGTGTTGAAAAAATTAAAAGATAAAGGGTATAGATAGTGTTAAATGCAATGCCCGTATGGAAGTCCATAGCTATGATTTGCATGGGTATTTTAGTGGGGGGTGCGCCTAGTCATCTCTTACAGTTGCAAAATGTACCAGACCGTCAAGAAGTATCGTTGATGATTACAAAAGAGGCGCCTATATCAGTAGCCCCGGATATCAAAGACTTGATAGAATCGCAAAACAATATTAAGGTGGAATTGGCGAAGTTAACGGGGACATTAGAGAGTATACTATATGAACTTAAACGAAGAGAACGAAAATAAAAAAATTGAGGGGTTAGCAAAAAAACTCACAGAAACGGAATACCGATTTTGTGAGGAGTATTTAAAGTGCATGTCTATACCATTAGCGATGGCGAAGATTGATTTTGACGAGCTAAATCCCGGCCATAGGGGTAATTTGATATATACTAAACCTATAGTCCAAGAGTATTTAACATTAAGGAAAAGGCAGATGCGAAAAGTCTTTATCACAAGAGAAGATATATCCTTACGTGCGTTAAATTTACTAGATAAGTGTATGTCACCTATGCCCGTATTGGATAAAAAAGGTCATCCGACAGGCGAATACACATTAGATTCGAAGGGTGCAACTAAGGTTCTTGAAATGCTTTTTAAGCATAAGAATATGTTATCGGGCGATTCATTTCAAAACAATCAGAGCCAGATACCAAGTATCAATCTTGCCGAGGATGATCTACTTAAATTTGAGAAGATGTTTAACTCTGAATATTAATGTTAATTGATTGCGATACAAATAAAAGCATATTAAAACAGTTGTGTATCGATAAGCATATTGTCTTTACCCGATATTTTTTTAAGCATCGAGAAAACGCACAGTTCATAGTTAATCCGCACCATCAAGTCATGGCGGATACTATGGATCGTGTTTTTAGAGGTGAAATAACTAGGTTAATAATTAACGTTCCACCTGGTTACACTAAGACAGAGATGGCGGTATTGTCTTTTATTGCGAGGGGTTTAGCGTACAATCCAGACTCTAAGTTTATACACACTTCGTATGCCGATAGCCTGGCACTACAAAACTCGTTAACGATACGTGATATTGTGCTTAGTCATGAGTATCAGGAATTGTGGCCTTTACAATTACGCAAAGACAATCAATCTAAAAAAAGTTGGTATACTGAGCAGGGCGGGGGTGTTTTGGCCGTTGCATCGGGAGGTACTATCACGGGATTTAGGGCGGGGCGTATGGTAGATGGTTTTAGTGGTGCTATAGTTATCGATGATCCCTTAAAACCAGACGATGCTTACAGCGATGCGAAAAGAAATAGAGTCAATAATCGTATTATGAACACGTTAAAATCAAGGTTAGCGCACGAGAAAGTACCTATAATATTAATTATGCAACGGTTGCATGAGGAAGATTGCACAGGGTTTTTGGTCGAAGGTGGCACAGGTGAAAAATGGCATCATCTGGTTTTACCCGCTGAAATAGAGAAAGATTATGTATACCCAAGCGCATATAAATACGGTATACCAATTAAACACAATTTAGAAGTGGGACCATTATGGCCGTATAAACATACTTTACCTATTCTGAATACGATGCGTAAAGCGGACCCATACACAACGTCAAGCCAATACGACCAGAGGCCGTCACCGTTGGGGGGCGGTATTTTTAAAGATGAATGGTGGTCATACTATAACGAACAAGTACCCCCACAATTTGAATATAGGTTTATTACGGGCGACACTGCACAGAAAAAAGCAGAACATAATGATAGATCAGTTTTTGGTTGTTTTGGGGTATACAAAAACAATTTATATATTATAGATGTGGTTAAGAGTAAATGGGAAGCACCAGAACTTAGGCGTGCGTTAGTAGACATGTATAATAAACATAAACATGCTACAGCACCAATAGGAAGATTAAGATGGGTACATATCGAAGATAAAGCAAGCGGAACGGATTTAATTCAATCATTAAAACGTGAAGGTATGCCAATTAAAGATATACAGCGCAACCGTTGTAAAGTAGCACGAGCGCACGATACAGTACCCTATCTTACATCGGGGTTTGTTCACCTACCCAATAACGCCCCTTGGCTATCTGATTTTAAAGACGAAATACGCAAGTTCACACCCATGGGCACACACAAATATGATGATCAGGTGGATATGTTCATGGATGGGGTTGAAATAGGGTTAATGACGAAAGGGGTCCGGGTAGGTACATTTTGAGATAGTAAATTTAAAAAGTAGGTGGTATAGTGTTATATATACCATATTGTGAGGCATAAATGAACAGTAAGGACTACAGGCAAAAAAGTGAATTAAATCTACTTAAAAGCCAGAAAAAATTAAATGGTGATATGGCGAAAAGACAAAAAACAACGGGGGTCAGTGTGAATATGGCGATAACATCACGCAGAGCGTTTGCCGCACTTGTACAATCTACACACAACGGTAAACGTAATCTATATGATGTTTTTGGCTATAGTGGTGTGATCACACAAGAAGATTACAGGGAACGTTTCGCTCGCCAGGATATCGCTAAACGAATAGTATCCGCTTATCCCGATGCGTGCTGGAGTTCTGAGCCTATAATTACGGATAATGATGACATGCAAGGGGATACTATATTTGACAAGGCACTGAAAGAGATTATAGAACATCCTCAATTAAAAATATATCATTACATACGCAGGCTTGACAAAGTTATGTCATTAGGTTGCTTTGCCGTCCTATTTATTGGTGTTAGAGACGGTAAAAAAGCGCAATTGCCGTTAGACACTAAAATTAACATAGATGATATTTTATTTTTTGCGCCTTATGCCGAAAGTGACATAACTATATCTAAATATGATGAGGACCCCCAAAGCCGAAGGTACGGACTACCCGTCATGTATAAATTAGGTACTAATGGATACGATAAAAATGAAACGGGGACGGTTTTAAAACGTGCGCCGCTAGAGGTACATTATACTCGTATTATACACGTTGCGGAAGGGGTGTTAGACAATGATATTGTGGGAACGCCAAGACTTGAACCGGTTATTAACAGGTTGATTGACTTAGAAAAAATTGTGGGGGGAAGCGCCGAAACATTTTATTTAAATGCTAGAGGGGGTATGCATTTTTCTATGCCTGGCGATAGTATCTTGCAGCCAGATGATAAGAAAGCATTAGAAGAGAATATGCAAGATTTTAGTCATAATTTAACGCGATATTTAAAAACTGCTGGTGTAGACGTGAACGTCCTTAATTTTAACATTGCGGACCCTAAAAATCATTTTGATGTGATCATCTCTTTAATATCAGCGTCCACAGGGATACCCAAGAGGATATTGACAGGTTCGGAGCAGGGTCAATTAGCATCAAGCCAAGACGAAAACAACTGGATAGCTAGAGTAAGGGAACGCCAAAAAGATTTTTGTGAACTTCAAATATTACGCCCCTTGATAGATTGGTTTATATTAAATGGGGTTTTAGTTGCACCTAAAAATGGTAGGTATAAAATTACATGGCCTGACCTTAAAAGTGTATCCGATATGGATAAGGCCGAAGTTGCGGTTAAAAAAATGCAGGCACTTAACAATTATCTAAATGCTAATGGGGCGGATATGGTTATGCCGCCCAAACAGCTTTTTGAAGATGTGTTAGGTTTAGAATATAGACCCGATGACTTACCGGATAATGATGATAGTGACGAACTAGAAGATGGCGAAGCGGAGTAAAAATCTACTTAAAACAGACCCGACTAGAACAATAACATTACGAAATCGGGTGGTCGGGGAAATAAACAGGAAATACACTAAAGTTCAAAGGTTAGTCACTGAAAGTATAGTAACAAACAAGATTTTCAGTAATGCACGAGCATTAGATCAAAATGATTTTGTTTTTTTAAGATCCCCGGATAAATTAGAAGCGTTTGACGTTTGGTTAACTTCTGTTATGAATGAAATTATCCTAGGTGGTACAACAACGCCGAACAGCGCACAATTAAATTGGATGTTACATTATTTTAACGAATCCTATGCGAGAGGGGTTAAAAAAACAAATAACAACTTTGCGGGAATATATGGCCGTAATCAGATACCTAACCGAGTAGACGTTTTTAGTATACCTTATCATATAGCGAAAACCTCACTATTATTTACAAGAAATTTTGCACAGTTGAAAGGCATCACGGATGTGGTCAGTCAGCAGTTATCTTTTTATTTATCCGAAGGGTTGCTTAAAGGGCAGAATCCCAATAAAATAGCTAAGACACTAAATGAAAGAATAGATGTGATAGGTAAGACACGATCAAGATTACTCGCACGCACTGAAATCATAAACACACACAATCTAGGGATGATTAACGAAGGGCAAGCACTAGGTGAATTACTAGGTGAAAACGTATATTATGAGTGGATCACAGCCGAAGATATAAAAGTAAGGGATTCACATATAAACCGAAACAATAAATTTTATACTTATGAAAAAGTATCACAACTTATAGGTGAGCCAAATTGTAGATGTTCTACACCCGCTATACCTGAAAGCCAATTACCAGAAGGGGTTAAAGTTATTGGAAAGTAATATCAAGTGTGTTAAGATACAAATATGAGTAATATATTATCACAATCTTTTATAGTATCTAATGTTGACACAGAGGTTAAAATTAAACGTGAGACATTTGACGATGTTGAACACCTTGTAGTACCGGTTATTGCAGCGAAAGAGATGGTCATGAATGGCCTTTTTTATCCGGCCGAAGAGTTTAAAGATTGGGTGAGTACTTGGAATGGGGTACCAGTTCCCGTAAGACATCCCCAAGTTAATGGTTTGCACGTATCTGCTAAAAGCCCACGTATACACGAGCAGAATAATATAGGCTGGTTTTATAATGTTGAGTTCACCCAAGACAATAAATTAAAAGGTGAAATCTGGTTGAATTTAGATAAAGTTGAAAAGTTAAAACATATGGATATTGTAGAGAAGTTTGAAAAAGGCGAAATCGTGGAAGTATCAACGGGACTTTTTTCAAATATTGAAGATAAAAAAGGCACTTTTAATGGTGTACCTTATGATGGTATAGTTAGACATATACGCCCCGATCATTTGGCCTTGTTACCGGATGAAATAGGAGCTTGTAGTATAAAGGATGGGTGTGGGGCTATGAAAAATAATTGTGAATGTGAAGAGCCGAAAACAATAATAGATAAGTTCAATAAGGCATTACGATTGGTGGGTGATAAATTAGGTTTAAGTGTTAATAAAGACTCTTATACTGAGATACAATCAAAGGTTGTAAACGCATTACATGAGATGTCAAAAGGTATAGATTATCTGTTTATAATAGACATTTTTGACACTGAGGTTATTTACGATAAGGGTAATACCCTATATAAACAAAGCTATATTATTCAAGATGGTAAGGCAGTATTGGGAGATGACACACAAGAGGTAGTCCGAAAAACCACATACACACCTATCATTAAGAGTAATGAAGCTAACATAAAAGGAGATGAAAGTATGGATAAGTCCGAATTGGTACAGAGTATCATTGATAACAAAAGTACATCTTTTACGATTGAAGACAAAGAGAGTCTTGAAGCGTTAGAAGTACACGTACTTGAAAAAATGCACCCTGTAGTTAATGCGACCGCAACACTTGAACAGGAGCCAGAACAGGAGCCAGCACAAGAAGAAACTACCGATCAAAAGGTAAACAGTTTACTTGAAGGTGTTGAGGATTCAGAAGTAAAAGAGTTTTTAGGCAATGCCGTTAGTAAGCACAACACCGAAAAAACAAACCTTATTTCAGATATCGTGAAGAACAGTGAATTTACGAAAGAAGAACTTGAAGCTATGCATTTTAATCAGATTGAAAAACTAGCTAAGAGTTTGAAAAAACCGGATTATAGCGGAAGATGTGCAAGTAATGTTAATAGCCAAGTAGCATACAAAACACCTTCTATTTTTAGTAAAGGAGAATAAAACATGCCAAACACAATAGTATTAAACAGTGTCGGAACACTACACTTAAAAGAAGCACCAGCAAATGGAGCAATCACACCCGGTGATTTTCTTGAACGTGCTACTGATGGGGATTTTCAGAGACAAGATACAGCGTCTATTAATGGTCCCAAGTTAATTGCAGTAGAAAATGACTTGGTTGCAGGTACTATTACTGATGATTATGCAACAGGTGATAATGTAAGAGCAACATACCTTAAATCCGGGGATGAGGTATACGCATTTGTAGCGGCAAGCGCCGCAGCTATTGTTATCGGGGATGTACTGGAATTTGATGGCGCAGGCGGCGTCAAAAAAGGGGCATCCGGTATTACAGTAGCTACAGCATTAGAGGCAGTAGACAATAGTGGCGGTGGTTCTAAAGCTAGAATCCGAATTGAATTAATATAAGGAGAGTAAACAATGGATATACCAAAAGGTTTAATTTACAACGCCGAAGGGCAATTAGACGTTAACGCAATGCGAACTAACGGTACTTTGTCCCATGAAGATTATATTAAGTGGGATACTAAAATGGTCGATGTTGCTAGAACACGATTAACGTTCGTTCAAGATTTGATTGATAATGGTTTGGCGAATTTTGATTTTGATTTGGGCGATATCGTATCTAAGTATGAAAAACTAAGCGATATGGAAGAGGCAAACGTTGACATGGATGCGGCTACCGGAGCGCAAAAAGACAGGTTAGTATTCACTGAAGCTGGGGTACCTATCCCGATTTTTCATAAAGGGTTTACCCTGAATGAGCGACAAATTATCGCTTCAAGACGTAAGCCTGGCGGTAATTTACCCTCGACACAAATTGTTACAGCAACTCGACTTGTTGCGGATAAATTAGAAAACATGGTTCCCAATGGTGTAACTGGTTTAGTGTTAGACAATACGCAAGTATACGGATATACTACACATCCTAACCGTAATACACATTCAATTGCGCATGCATGGGGGACTGGGAGTGCTGATCCTGAGCAGGATGTTCTTGATATGTTAGCAAAAGCGTACGCCGATAATTTCTTTGGTCCCTTCAATCTATACGTGTCTAAAGACAATTGGGGATTTATTCAAAAAACACGTTCTGGAACTTCGGATATAACTTTTAAAAAGATTTTTGAGAGTATGTCGGACATTACAGCAGTTAGACCAGGCGATAAGTTAGCAGATGGTGAACTTGTATTAGTACAGATGTCGGAAGATGTTGTTGATTTAGCGGTAGCTCAAGATATCGTGAATTTTGAAGAACCACAAACATCCGCAATGCAACATGACTTCACAGTCATGGCAGCTATGGCAGTCCGTGTTAAATCTGATAGTGCGGGTAAATGTGGTGTTGTCCACGCAACAGGAGCATAATTGATGAGTAAAAAAACAAGAAAGTACAAGCTATTAGGTGCGCATACTACTGTTATCAATAAAGAACAGGTCACACTCGAAAGAGGTGCTATTATTGAGTTAACAGAAAAAGAAGCGGAAGCTAAAATCTATGTTAACAAACTTGAAAGAGTAGATTTTACTGTAGGCACTGATAAAAATTCTAAGTTAATCAATACGCTTAAAGCTGAATTAGAAGAAGCTAAAGCCGAAAATGAAGGGCTTAAAGCTGAATTAGAAGAAGCTAAAGCCGAGGTTAAAGCAAAAGCTAAAGGTTAGTATAAATGGCAAACCGTACCGATGATACAGAGGTTCAAAAAATAATAGCACTTAATGTGTTAACAGATACTACTAGTTTTATCGATACGGCTAACCTACTTGTTAACGAGAACTTAGGGACATCCGGGCTATCAGATGCACGCTTGACAGAAATTGAAAAATACTTAGCTGCACATTTGGTAGCCCTACACCCGGATGAAAGACAATTAACAGAACAAAAAATAGGCGAAGCAACGGATAAATACACCGGCGCATTTGGTAAACAGTTAGACGCTACTCAATACGGACAGATGGTCATGTTGTTAGACACTACGGGGACATTTAGAGGTTATAGCAATAAGATAACATCTATTCAGACAATAACCGTTGATAATGGCTAAATATCATCAAACCTTAACGTATTGGGCGCCTTCCACACTTAATGAGTATGGAGAACAATCTTTTTTAGCCCCGGTAACAATCCCTGGACGTTTTGAGGAAAAAACAGAAATGTTTGTGGATAAATCTACCGGTAAAGAGCAGATGTCACGATCAGTTGCTTATACTAAACAAGATGTAATAGAGAACGGCTTTTTGTTTTTAGGCACATCCTCACAAGTAAATCCTAAAAATGAAACTAAAACATTTTTAATTAGACGTTTTGATAAGGTGCCGAACGTAAAGGGCAATAGGTATATACGTAAGATATGGCTATAAAACCGAAAGGTAACGATAAAGTTTTAAAAAATTTAAACACTTGGATACGTAACCAAAGAGGGTTAACAGTGCAAGGGATTGCAGATGCTTTATCTTTAATACAACGTAAAGCGATACGCAAAACACCGAGGAAAACGGGTAATTTAAAAGGTAGTTTCTACAAGGAAACGGGTAAAATAGGGACACGTCCAGTAGGTGAAATAGGTAATAAGGCGGAATACGCTATCTATGTACATGAAAACTTAGAAAATCACCATCCTAAAGGAGAAGCAAAATTTTTAGAGAATGCAATTATTGAAAACATACCGGATATAACACGTATTATCACATCGAGGTTAAAAGTATAACATGGCACAAAACAACGTAGGTAAAGATATTAGAGAGGTACTTATCGCTGATGGTGTAACAACACCTATTTATATTGCAAGTGAACCAAGCACACCAGATGCGGTTATCACATTATATAATACAGGTGGTGAGGCACCTAACCCAAAATGGCTACTTGATTTTACAGGGTTACAAGCGAGGTCACGTGCTAACGCTTACGAGACAGCATATGACAATCTGCAAGAGGTTTTTGACTTACTTCTAGGCCGTCCCGCTTTCACACAAAATACAACACGTTATACCGGTATTTTAGCTTCATCGGGCATTATGGATATAGGGCGAGACGATAATGAAAGACGTATTTTAGTATGTAATTTTAGATTAATTGTAGAGCCAGCACTAAGTACACAACATCGAAAAAGTTTATAGTGTTGACAATTAAGGGGTAAGGGGTATAATATTAGTATCTTAAATAGAGAGGAGAGAGAAAATATGTTAATACTTAGAGAATACGAAATAAGGCTTATTTATCAAGATACAGGCCTTGCCACTTTTTATTACACTAGCTTTAATACATTTGAACCGTGTGTACCTTTAAATCATAGATATATAGCAACTGAATTAACTGATGTTTTGGGTGTAGCCAATTTAATAGATGTACATCAGTATGAATTGAGTAATATTGATAAAGGTAAATTTAAAATTGAAATTTGGGCGGTAGATTGGGAAACAAACAAGCAAGGTGAAATACTTGATCATATTCAAGACCGATTAGAAAAAACTGTTTTTTCTAATATTAAATTTCAACTAGATGTTACCGATAGTAAGGGTCCTAAGGTATTAGCAGTCGATTAAAAAAATACTTGTATTTTTACTTAGTGTGATATATTCTGTATATATTAATATACAGGAGGCAGTTTTATGTCAGGTCAAGCGGGCTACAATTATACAGTTAGTGTATCAACTACACAATCAGGCACTTATAACGAGATACCAAGCTCAAACGGTACTTTTAATAGAACAGCAGACGTTCTAGATGACACAGACACAACAAATGTAGGATACCACACACGATTGTTGAATCTATTAGATTCAGCATGTAACGTTAGTGCTAACTGGGATGCAGCAAACGCCGCTTTACTAGCTATTGAATCCGCATACGAAAACAGAACAACATTATGGGTGAAAGTGTTACCCGATGGGACTGCGGGCAACGGAAAAAAATTTCCAGTTGTTGTTGAAAATTACACAATGCCTTTAGCCGTAACAGATGGAGTGAAAGTAGATATCTCTTTCCAAGGAGCAGGTGCGGTTGTTGCCGATGATGCCTAAAAATGAGTACACCAGGTTATCAAATAAGTATTAAAAAATCAGGCGTAAGCACATCCTTTACTGGGGAAGCGTGCAGTAATACGACTGGGAACACATATCAAATAGACGATACAAATAAACGTGTTTTTGATCGGGACGTTACCCCCACATTTTACGCTAACGGAGTAGCGATACTTGCCGCAGATATTGCAAGTATTGATTATCTTTACGGCAAAGTAACTTTTACTGGTTCTGAAACAGAGCCTATTACAGTCGATGGAGCCTATATGCCTATGGTTGAGGTAGCCGGGTGCAAAGAAGGTACATTGAATAGAACATCAGCTATTCATGATCATACTGATACGTCCAATACGGGCTACCATACCAAAATGACAGGTTTACATGACGTTACTATAACAGTAGGGCGTTTTGACGATATCAGTCACGCTTTTACTGATCTTATAGTAAGCCGTACGCCCGTTGTGGTTGAATTTAGTCCAGCACCTACTAAGACATATAGAGGTTGGTTTATTTGTGAAAGTAGTGGACAAAATCTTGATTTAAATGCTTTAATAGAGGAGTCGTTATCTTTTCAACTGGCAGGTAACGATGAATTAGGAAAGACCTTTACCCGGTCAGACCGATAAAAATTAGTTAGAGAGGAGATATAGAGATGACAAAATCATTAAAAGACAAAATACGTGAGGCAACTGTAGGTAAGCGTAAGACATTTAAAAGTGAAATTGTTAGTTTTGAGGGCGTAAATATTGAAGTAAGGCAGTTAAGTTTAGCTGCACGCAGAGATTACATGACGGCAAGTTTAGATAAGGTTACTGATAGTAAAGGGAATGAGACACAACAAGCTAATTTACTAAAACTCCAGGTAAATGCGGTGATTGCTTCATCTTATGTTCCAGGTGAAGACACGTTAATCTTCGATGATACTGATTTTAACAATATTAAAGATAGTGTTACAGGTGGCTATGCTGATGCGATATGGGAAGCGGTGCAACGCCTCTCAAACATAACAACAGACGAAGCAAAAAAAAACTAGAAGCTGATCCCGAAAAATACGCTATTTTTGAAATAGCGGAACTGTTAGGGATGTTAGTTGTTGATATTGAAGAACGTATGCCCCCCGACGAGTTGATATATTGGCTTTCGTATTTTCAGATAAAAAATGCTAGAATAGAAAAAAAGAGGAAAGAGGACAAACAAAAAAACAATCCTGTCGTTTCTAAGAGGTTTCGTTAAATGGCATTGAATTTAGGACAGATATTTTATCAACTAGGGGTAGACACGTCAGGTTTAAATAAAGCTGATAGCAGGGTACGTTCTTTTACAAACAGTACAGATAAATCATTTGAAAGTGTCAATAATGTTGCTAATAAACTAAAAACTACATTAGGTGCTTTAATATCAGTTGAAGCATTACGCCGCAGTGCGCTAATGGCTGATAATTACGGACTATTGCGAGATAGAGTTACTGCCGTTGTTGGTGATGTCGATAAGGCAGTAAGTATCTTTACTCAACTTGAAAATATATCAAGTAAAACAGGGGCTGCACTAGAACTAACGGCGGGTGGATTCCAAAAATTACTTTTCGCTAAAGAAACCGTTAAGGGTACTAATGAAGAAATGATCAGGTTAACACAATCATTCGCTGAGTTAGGCTTGTTGTCGGGGACGGCACCGCAACTATTAAATGCGGCTATGTTGCAGTTTTCGCAAGGTTTAATATCCGGTGTTTTTCAAGCGCAAGAATTTCAAAGCGTGCTAGAAAACGTCCCAGCAATAGCGGGTGAAATAGCCGCCGGGATGGGGATTACCGTCCAAGAGTTAATTAAACTGAAAAAAGAAGGTAAGCTGGTATCGGAAGATGTTTTCAGGGCATTAGTTGACAGGGCGGACGAGATAACAGAGAAGGCCGAAAAAATACCTATCCGAATGTCAAGAGGCTTTGCGAGGTTTCAGTTAGGTTTACAGCAAGGTTTGGCCGGTTTAGACGAATCGGTAAGTTTAACTCAAACATTGGGGACTGCTTTTTTTAAAGCTGGTGAGAAACTACAAAAACTACCTATTTATACAGAGGCACTTTTCACAACATTAAAAGATGTGACAGGTGAAAACAATAAAATAATTAAAATGGTAGGCACTTTTGTTTTATTGCAAGGTTCTCTAATCGCCGTAAACGGACTTTTAACCGTTACGAATGGTTTACTATTGGCGATAACCCGGATTAACCCTTTTGTGGCACTTACAACGGCAGTTGTTGTTTTTTGGGACAAACTAAATGCAGCGTCCGCAGCCACACAAGTTTTATTGAATACAATTGTTCATTTAGGTAACTTGGATTTAACAAGTGCTAGAAATGAGATATCAAAATTAGGAAGTACATACACAGAAACCTTACAGAGCATGAAAGAACAGACAGGGGAGGGAGGTCAAGCGGATAGTTTTATTCAAAATTTTCTTAGTAATTTCGATATCTCAAATTTAGATGTTGTCAAGTCGTTTTATGACAATTTGGCAGAAATAGAGGCCGAAGCGGAAGCGAAAAGATTAACAGCACTTCAAGCTACTAATGAGAATGAGAAAGTTGCATATAAGAAGCATCTTTTTGAGAAATTAGGGATAACAAAGGCTTATAATGATGCAATGAAAACATTACGAAAACAAGATAGCGAAGAGGAACTTAGGCAAAACGGGGCAAGTTTCAAGCAAAATATCCAACTAGCAGGGCAGTCAAGTAAAGAATTCGCAGAATTAGCCAAGGCAATAGCACTTTTTGACATTGCAGTTAAAACACCACAAGCCGTAGCTAGTTCTTTTGCTTTTGGTAGTTCAATCGGCGGACCAATTTTAGGTGGTGTTTTTGCGGGGGTAGCGGCTGCTGCTATGGCGGTTCAGGCCAATGCTATAGCCTCTCAAAGTTTTACACCTAGAGCCGTAGGTGGTGACGTTTTCCCTAATCAGGTGTATAAGGTTAACGAAAACGGCCCCGAAATGTTTAACTTTGGGGGCAATGATTTTCTTGCAACTGGGAATTCACGAGGTAGTATTACGCCGGCTGGGGATTTTGGAATAACTAAACCTGGTTCTAGTAATTCAGGTGGGGTTACGGTTAATGTATTCCCAATTGAAGGAACTACAGCAAACATACAGCAATCCAATGATGGACGAGGTGGACTAAAGATTGATATACTCATGGAGCAAATAGACGCTAAAATGTCCGAAGGGATAGTAAGGGGTACATCTGAAACAAGCAAAACATTATCTAACGTTTTCGCACTAAATAGAGCGCATGGAGGTTTTTAGAAAGTATGGCAACTATAGATTACCCACATAACATTTTACCAAGTCCTTTAGTTGCTAACACTTCACACAGCGAAAACAATAGGTTACTACGTACTACTATGGATAGTGGCTATAGTGTTATCCGTAAACGATTTACACGCATTAATAGTATATTTAACATTCAAATACTGTTAGATCAATCCTCACTCTCATTTTTTCAGGCGTGGATTGCTAACACTTTAAATTACGGTGTAAATTGGTTTAATATGAATATCCCGGTAGGCGATTCTATAGTTAGTGAACACGAGTGCAGGCTATTAGATAACCCCAGGTATACATTAAATGGCACGTTATGGCGTGTTGATATGCGATTGGAGGCGGTAGAGATTAATTTAGGTGTAGATTATGACGCTGTTATGGAAGATTTTATTGCAACTATTGGCGGTGTTAGAGGTTTCGATACAGCAAGTCGATATATAGATATATTAGACAATCAGGTTAATATATTATATCCTTCAAGTGTATAAGGGCTAGATACTTAAAAAAGAGAGGTTAAAATGAATAAAAAAATAGAGAGCGAAACATACGTAATATCCGAAAAAGAAAAAGCTATAATTACCGCAATGTGTGATCTTACACTTAAAACACAAGGGCTAAAAAATATATCTGAAGTAAATGTTGTTTTAAATATGTTAACTAACCCTACCACAGCTAAAACAGTAGTTAAAAAAGGAAATAATAAAAAAAATGGCTAATCCTACACAAGCACAAATTGATAAGTTAACTACTAATTTATCTAGGTATGATAGCATTATCAATGGGGCTTATAATGAGACTGTTACATTAGATTCACACACCGTTAAAAGCATAAGCGGTTATCTTGCCGAATTACCAGTTAACACACTAAGGGGGTCATGGGCTACAGCTACAGCATACGCAATTAAAGATATTGTCGAGGAGTCCGGGAACTGGTATGTGTGTTTAGAGGCGCACACATCGGGGACCTTCTCTAGTGATTTAACCGCAGATAAATGGGCGTTGTACCAGATAAACTTATCCGGGAATTTAGATTTAAACGGTGATTTAAACGTGTCGGGAACAGTCGATGCAACCACATTAACTGTATCTGATGGTAGCACTTCAGCACCCTCAATAACAGATACTGGGGATACTAATACTGGTATATACTTCCCGTCTGCTGATACCTTGGGTATTGTGACAGGGGGTGTTGAGCGGTTAAGGTGGGATTCATCGGGTAAAATGGCTATTGGATCGACAGTAATAAATTCAACTTATTCTCCAATCGTGCAAATTAATTCAACTGAAAACGATAATTCAGGGGGCTTATTAATTTCCAGCTACAAGCCCTCACTTTCTTTTGTTGATATTTCAGGTGGGACCCCCGCCGTTCACCAGATTACCTCGGATAACGGAACCCTATCATTTGTTGTTGATTCAAACCAGGACGGAACTTTTAACCTTAATGCTATGTCCATCGACCCAACCGGGAACGTGGGGGTTGGGACGAGTAGTCCAGATTTCCCTCTCCAAGTCGTGGGTTCTGAACAGACAGGTGTATCCTCATCAATTGCCAATATAGTCATCCCAGATACAGTTGGGAACAGAGGAAGCTACAGTATTAGCAATGGTTCTGGGGGGTTGATTGGAGGCATTGCAGGACAAATTGTGACAGCTGGGACATATCCCAACTCTGTGGGTAAAATAGATATTTTTGTTCAAAATGGGGGAGGAACGACCACTGTAATAACGGCAAATTCATCTGGCAAAGTATTCATGCCGAGTTTGGCTACGAGTGGGACGGATAATGGGACTCTAAAATATAACAGCTCTACTGGTGAAATTTGGGTAGACTAACAGGTAATGACATTAAGTACTGAATTAAAAGAGGTATATGTTAGCGGGGGTACTAATGTTATACTGCACACATTAGCTTTTAACCATAGTACATGGGCTACCCCTTTCTATATTGTTCGAGATTGGCAAGATTTTACAGCTAATCTTGAAAACTCAGGACCAAGTGTACTATTTAAACGTTTTGCATTTTCAGTGTCGGGACCCAATAAAGACGTTAACGGTACGCAAATACTAAATATTCAGGTGGATAGTGTGAGCCAAGAGTTAATTAATTTACTTGAAACAGCAGTTTTGGATACTAACAACGTGCCTATTGAGGTTACATATCGGGTATATATCGATTCAGATACATCAGGACCGCAGATAGACCCACCCCTTAAATTATATGTGCGTAATATCAAAGCGGATAATTTAAAATTAACGGCACAAGCTGAGTTAATCAACTTAGTTAATAAAAAATTTCCTAGTGTAGTGTACGGTAGTACATTTCAATCACTATACCACGAACTATGAATATTACAATTAATAGTTTAATTGGTATACCATTTAAAATGGGGGGTAGATCACCAGAAGAGGGCTTCGACTGCTGGGGCTTGTTGAAATATTGCTATCTTGAATTATTAGGTATTACAATTAAATACGATTATGATATTATAGAAGGGGATACCCCTAACATTATCAGGGCTATATCAAGTGCGACTGATGGCTCCGGTGATTGGGGTTTGATAGAGAAACCTATTAATGGTTGTGCAGTGGCTTTATCACGTAATAAAAAAACACATCATGTAGGATTCTGGTATAATGATCACTGTATACACGCAACCGAAAAACTAGGTGTTGTCGGTAATACAATGAATGGCTTGAAGCGTAACCAATATAATAAAGTAGAGTTTTATAAATGCAAAATCCAATAGTTAATATATACCCTAACCCTTTTAGTGTATACGAAAAAGATACTTTTATTTTAAATGTTGGGGATTCATTACTTGATCTACTACAACAAAAGTACCCTAACGGATTTAATCTACCTACCGTAATTAAATTAAATCGAAAAAAACTCCCCGTTGAAAATTATGATGTTGTTTTAAACCAAAATGACATTGTTGATATAAGTATACAACCTCTTCTAGGTGGGGACGAAGATCAGGATTTTATTACTCGATTATTTCAGACAGCCGAGGAAGCGGTAGGTAGTGCTGTATCTAAAGTCGGTGAGTTTATATTTGGTACCCCGGTATTAGATAACCCCGAAGATTTAACCAGTTCAACGCCAGAGCGTGGTAATGCCTACCGGTTGCGGCCTCAAAGTAATTTATCTCGATTAGGGGAACCAATACCTACGCAATACGGTAAATTTAAAGTATTTCCGGATTTAGCGGCTAGTCCTTGGATCAAGCATCCACCGTATGGTTTTGCGGGGGATCGCCCTCAAAGTCTTAGACTGATATATCAAATATTTTCACTTGGTTGGGGTGAATTTACTATACATGATGTTAGGCTTGGCGAAAATTCTATACTAAATGCGGATAATGTAGATTTATATCTAAGTGGACCTAACGATACGTTTACCATACCGTTTACAGGCGATAATGTATATACGATACCTAACGTAAGTAATGTTCCCACACCTATAATAAACGCCAACTCCCGAAATACAAATACGGATAATTTTCCCAACTACTCTTTTGATAAAGCAGGGAAGCGTATATATAATGGGGATAGGTTATCCGAAACGTTTAGCGAAGGGGATACTATATTTTTAATATCGTTATCTTTTCCCGCTTTTAATGGAGTATTTACTGTAGACACTTTAACCGATACTGAATTGGTATTTACAAATGTTGCGGGTTGGCCAGGGGATCAAGTAAATGCAGGTATTGTAACCTTGACTAAAGAAAACAAGATAGCTTACATATATCCCGGCTATACGGATAGAGATTACCCCACCACCTTATCCAGTAGACAGTTTGCAGTTAACGCTACAGATAGCTTTATAACGAACCCCGTGAATACAGATGTCCATAGTGTACATGTTAATTTAGAAGTTAAACAAGGTTTATATAAGACCACAATAGGATCAGATGTGCGGATTGAGGGGGGAATGAACTACAAATTATTATTACGCCCTATTGAAAACGATGGGAGTTATTCCGGGGTAATAACTCCAATAGTTGGTGACGGTATGACTAGTGAATCGGGGAATAATATAACTTGGCACCCTACCACAGCTACGCATAGAAGGTGGGACCCAAACGCAACTTTTACTTTTTATGATAACGGGGTAGCTATACCTAGTGGGGATATATCTAGTATTGATTATGGGGACGGGTGGGGTGGGGCTAAGGTAACTTTTACCGGAACTAAAACAGGTCCTATCACTTATGACGGTTCTTATATAACCATGCCGTTTAGTGAATTAGGATATTCAAAATCAGATGTTATACATGCACAACATCTGATCGGGTTTAATATAATAACTACAACGGGTAGATATGAGGCTAGATTACACAGGACAGATTACGCAGATTACTCAACGTATAACGCTGTCATGGACATTAAAGTACATTCTATTTTATCGAACTTGACTAGTGTATCAAAGTTTGGACCGTATTCAATATTAGGTGTTGTCATACGGGATAGTGGTGGCATACCTAGTAACACGCAAAAAAAAATAAACGTAATTGCTACACGAAAATTGAAAACATGGACAGGGTCAGCTTGGTCAGGATTGACACCAACCCGGTCCATAGCCTGGGCGCTTGCGGATATATGGATGTCAACGTATGGTGCAAGTAGGCCACAAGCAAATATTGATCTTGCAACACTTTCAACATTAGATACCCTTTGGACATCCAGAGGTGACACGTTTGACGGTGTTTTTGACTCCAATATTACTGTTTGGGAGGCTTTGACTAAAGTTGCACGTACAGGGCGATGCCGGCCGATTTTCGATGGTACAACGTTAACATTTGTTAGGGATGGCGCACAGAGTGTCTATACCGCTATGTTTACACCAGATAATATATTACCTGGTAGTTTTAACATCAATTATAGTTTCCCCGATGCGCAAACACCTAACGGGGTAAAGATCACTTATTTAGATGAGGACAACAATTACAGTCAAGCTATTGTTGAATCTACCCCCGGCCTAAATAACCCGCAGAAAATAAATTTTTTTGGTTGCGTCAACTATGCGCAAGCATGGCGAGAATCGCAATATCTAGCTGCACAGATTGTAAAGCAGCGTGTATCAGTTTCTTTTTCAACTGAAATGTCAGGCCATATACCTTTTTACGGGGATTTGATCAGTGTGCATTATGACTTACCGTCATGGGGTCAAGGTGGCCAAGTCACCAATAAATCAGGGACAACTATTACCACTTCACAGCCTTTAGATTGGACAGGTTCAGCGCCCTTCTATATGTCATTCATGCGGCCGAATGGGAGTTTATCAGGTCCACACACTGTCACACAAGGTTCTAATGATAAGCAAGCTATATTAAGTTCAGATGTGACAGACTTTACTTTTATCACCACACTAAACAATCAGAACCCTACTATATATCAATTTGGACCCTCGACCAACTGGAATAAACCTTGCCTTGTTACCAGTGTTAAACCTCGTGGGGATAATGAGACTGTAAACATAACTTGTATTCCTTATGATGGCAGTATACACACGGCGGATCAAGGCACACCCCCTACTAAACCTAGTACAACCCCTACAGGTGATCCAATACCCCCGAATATTAGCGGTTTAACGTTGTCTAACGTGCCTTTATCAGGTAGTGTTGTGGCCGTTTGGAACCCCGAAAATAATATCACAAGTTATAAAGTTCAAAAATCAACGGATAACGTGACATATACAGACGTATCTACGCCAACAACCCCTACTGAAACTATATCAGCTACCGGAGTTCTTTACGTCAGGGTAGCTTGTGTGGTAGGATCAACAGTAGGCACGTACACTCAAAGGGTCATTGTCGCCACATAAAAACACATTGTTACTTCTACTAAGAGCAAAAGTAACGCAAAAGTAACAAGTTATCCACAAGTAAAACGAACCTAAAATAAAGAGTTATCCCCAGAAATGTTACCCGTTACCCACCAAAATATTTTTACTGAATATAGTAAAATAGGCCATTCGAGCGTAAATATAGTATGGAGCGTATAAAAACGTGGTTTTTTGGTACATAAATATATTTTAGAGGTAACAAGTAACAAATTATAAAGTATATACTAAATGTTGTATTATTTACACTCGAAACACAGAAAATTCAAATGTTACTTTTACGTTACTTTTACTATAAGCAAAAGTAACAAAGGGTTGTGAAATGTTACTTTTACTATTTAAGTGGAGCTATATTATATGTGTGTTAATTACTTCTTAATTACTTTTCCATAATAAGAGTTTTAAGGTGTTGCGAGGTTTTAAAAATTGATGTAATATACGTAAAGAGATTGAGAGAGGAGGATGACATTGGTAGATAGAGATGATTTGCAGGGATTTATGGCGTTATTTAAGGGCAATCCAAAGGCATATGGTGTTTTTGACAATAGTACCGCCAAAGCTAAAACAGTGCGTGGTAAGTATGACGATAGTGTTTTTCAAGGTCACTTAAACGGTAAAATGGGGTTAGGTACCATCCCATTACTAGACATAAACACCAGCAGATACGGTTGTTTAGATTTTGACAACCACAAAAAAATAGATGGTGTTGATCTAATAGCCTTATCCGATAAAACAGACAGGTTGGGAATCCCCTTAGTGGTGTGTCGATCAAGATCAGGAGGGGCGCACGCTTTTTTATTTGGTAGTGAGCCTTTAAACACTGGCATTTTACGCCGTACTTTACGTATGTTTGCGGATAAGTTAACTGGTTTTGGTGAAATAGATATTGAGATTTTCCCGAAACAAGATAGATTAGAAGCAGGTACAGTTGGTAATTGGCTTAACTTACCTTATTTTAACGTTAACGAAACAAATAGATATGCTATAAGTCAAGGTAAACAATTATCATTGAAAGGCTTTTTAAATTTCGCAGATAGTCGAAAGATTGACAATAAATATATGGTACAGTTGGGAACAGAGATGCATGACCAAGCCCCCCCATGTGTACAGTCGCTTATTAAAACGGTACTAGACGAAGGGGGCCGGAATATAGCACTATTCAACTATTGTGTATATGTAAAAAAAGCATTTCCCGATTCCTGGAAAGATCAAGCCTATGATTATAACGCTAAGAATTTTAAAGAGCCTTTGACTCATGACGAGGCAGCAAGTGTCATTAAAAGTGTAGAGGCCAAAGAATATAGATATAAGTGTAGTGAGGAGCCGTGTAAGTCAAGGTGTAATAGCAGTAAATGTGTGGTACTTAAATATGGTATAACACCAGCAGAAAAAAACGAACTTGTAATGACAACATTACCGCAGTTTGGTAGGTTGCGTAAGTATGTTACTGATCCAGTTCGATATGAACTTGCAATGAATGGTACAACGTTAACAATGTCCACCAGTGAAATACTAGATTTTAGGCTATTTAAAAAAGTTGTTTTTGAGAAGTTGGACATGGTTTTAAAACCGATTAAAGGTGATGTTTGGTTAAATATATTAGAGGGGCTGATAGAGAACATTGAACTTGTTGACGTACCTGACGATGTAAGCGTAGACGGTATTATCAGAGCGTGCTTACTTGAATATCTAAGGCGAGCAAATTTAAAGGATAGTGGCAAAGATATTGAAAGTAGAAAACTAGTTAATACAGGCCGGCCAGTGGTGCAGCGAATTAAAAATCAAAGATATGTGCTTTTTAAGGGGATTGATTTTAGGAAATACATACAGAGCAAAAAAATAGGTAATGTAGTTGCTAGTAATATCTTTTTTGCTATACGGCCATTAGGTGTAGACACAATGAAAATACGTGTGGATAAACGTACCGTCCATGTATGGGGTATACCCTTACGAGGTGAGACGGACGAATTAAGCATTAATGTCAATCAGGTACCCGATATTGATATAGATAATATACCGAGTATAAGCGACATGAGAGAATTTAAACCGGAGTTTTAAAAATGAGAATAAGATACGAAAATAAAACAAACACATTGCACATTGAAACGAAAATACATGAGAATGGGCATGTCAGAAAGTTACCTAACAGGCGCTGGTCGAATAGATATAAGGCTTGGTTAGCACCTTGCACACGTTTAAATGCACGTTTGGTACTGGACGAATGGAAGCATATACCGAATTTAGATATGGACGTTGAAACGCAAAATAAAATACAGCAGACAGGAAAAGGAATCGAAATAAATAGATTACCTTTCCCAGTTAATTATAATTATAAGTTTAAGCCATATGATCATCAGATAAGAGCATTAAATTACATATACGGTTTAAGATATTCAGCTTTACACGTTGAAATGGGGTTGGGCAAAACAAAAATAGCTATTGATAAAGCATTTTGTCATTATCAAGAGGGTGGTATAGATATAATGGTGGTAGCATGTCCGTGTAGCATACGTACTACATGGGAGGGTGCTATACATGAACATACACCGATAGACAAATACGAAGTTGTCAGTGCAGAACTTAAAACAAGTCAAAATAAAAAAGATGTAGAAAACTTAATCCACACAAAAACAGAATCACTAAAAATTTTAATAGTGGGGATAGAGTCATTATCACGTGAAAGTGGAAAAGCGTATCAATATGTTAATAATTTACTTGATCAGGGTGAATCAATGTTTATTGTGGACGAGGCGCACATGATTAAAAATTCAGAAGCACTACGAACTAAAAATCATATTAATTTAGGTCAAAAGGCAAAATACAGATTAACGATGACAGGTACTCCCATATCGCAAGGGATATTAGACTTGTACGGACAAATGCAATTTTTATCTAGTGATATTTTAGGTGTGGGCGACTTTTATAGTTTTAAGCGAAGGTACGCTATTGAGGAAGAACATAATTATCACATAGGGCGTACGTTTAAAAAGGTGGTCGGATATCAGAATGTTGATGAACTTATGGACACAATCAAACCGTTTGTTTTTACTTGCACTAAAGCGGAAGCGTTAGACTTGCCAAGTAAAGTATATACAAAAAGATATGTTGAATTGAGCAAAGATCAAGCACAAGTTTACAAAAAATTAAAACAGGATAGATATGTTGAAATACAAGATATAACTGTCGATGTTGAGAATGTCTTAGCGCAATATACAGCGTTACAACGTGTTGCAGGGGGCTATATAACAGTAGGCACAGGAGAATACGGCACAGATGGTATTGAAAAACGAGAATTAAAAAATGTGGTTAAGTCAACCAATAACCCTAAAATAAAAGAGATAAAAGAGATAATTAACGATCTACCCGATAACGAACAACTTATTATATGGGCAAGGTTTAGGGCAGAAGTGCGAGATATAGCTAAAGAGCTGGAAGGGTATAAAACGGATAAATTTAAAAAATCAAGTGTTATTTTTGTAGATGGTGACGATCAGAGCAGAAAACAGAGTATTGCCGATATTGACAATAAAGCTGTACGTTATTTTATTTCTACACAAATGAGCGGGGGCGTAGGCTTAACACTAAATACAGTTAGTTGTGTTGTGTATTACAGTAATACTTTTAGCTATTTACATCGGGTGCAGTCCGAGGACAGAAACCACAGGATTGGTCAGAAAAGATCAGTTAATTATATTGATTTGGTGGCTAAAGGTACAGTGGATGATGAAATATTGACGTGTCTATCAGATAAAAAAGATTTAGCAGATTTTGTGACGGAGTGTTTACAAAACGATAAAAAAAGTATATTATAAGGAGAGAGAGGATAGCATGAATAAATCAATAGTATATATCACACAAGACAATAATAAAAATTACACACAAGCGCACCAGTTTGGGGAACCAAGGTTTGTTACAAAAGGTGAATATTCAAGTATAAGTAACTCGAAGCAAAACACAGTAATACATGATGACATTCAAGATATGGTACTTAATTTCAACAGTGCGGCAGATTATCTATTGTTGAGTGGCGATCCTATTGTTATATCGCTATGCGTCCATGCTATTTTAGCGGAGCAAGGTTATATCCGAGTTTTAAAGTGGTCATCCCAAGATAGACAATATGCACCAATTGTAATAAACACTTGACAGCTAAAAGGGGAAGGGGTATAATATTAGTATCTTAATTAGAGAGGAGAGATGATAAAATGAATAATATGAAAAATACCGTTACTGATTTTTCAGAGGAGGTTACTTTTTTAGGTTCTAGGCTTAACGATATGTTGCGAACGTTATCTAAAGATTATATAGAAAAGTTAAATATACAAAACCTAGTAGCATTACAAGACTTAATTAAGAAAGATATAGAGTCTATTAAATTGATTGAAAGTAGCCTTGTTAAACTATACGAGTATCTTCGCAAGGGTAAAGTGCCTGAATTAATGCTTGAAGAGGACATCCAAGCGATGTCAGTTAAAGGTGTGGGCCGTGTGTCCTTAATTGGTGATATTTACGCATCAATTAAAAATAATAAAAAATCAGAAGTTTTTGAATGGTTAGATGATAACGGTCACGGCGCATTAATACAGAAGACCGTACATACAGCTACCTTGAAGAAACTTCTGAAAGATAAAATAAAAGGAGGTGAAAAAGTACCAGATGAACTGTTTAATGTGACACCATACACATACAGTAAAATAGTAAGTGAACGGAAAACAATAAATAAATAAAAAGGATAAAATAAAATGACAAAAGAAAATAAAGAGTTAGCAGTAGTATCAACACAAGTGCCGGATTATCTTAAAGGTAAACTAGAAGATAAGCGGGGCAACGAAAATGTATCAATGGATGAGATGACAGTACCACGTCTGGAAATAGTACAGTCCTTATCTGCTTGCCGTAAAAAAACCGATTCAGAGTATATTGAGGGTGCCGATGAAGGTATGTTGTATAACAACGTTACACGTCAACTATACGGTGAAGATGTACACATTGTTTTTGGTGGCTTTGAGGTGAAATATCTAGTATGGGGTGATCGTAAAAAGGGCGGTGGTTTTTTTGGGGCATACGACAGTTTAGATGCAGCGAATACAGCTATTGATGCGTTAGGAGAGGAGGCCACAGCTAAAGGACCTGAGGCACAAAAAACACATCAACATTACGGGTTTATTTTGGATAAAAAAACAGGACTAGGGCAGCCGATTAGCATTTCTATGGCGAAAACTAAAGAGAAGGTATCAAGGCGTTTAAATTCTGTTATCAGTATGCAACGTGGGGCAAGGTTTTCAAGAGTATTTAGACTATTTACCGTGCAGGAACAAAATGGAAGGGGTGACGCTTATTATAACTATAGTTTTGACCCAGTTGGTTATCCATCTGAAAAAATCTATTTAGAAGCTGAAAAAATATATAATATGTCTAAGGCAGGCGATTTAAAGGTGAATGAGGATTTTGATGATGTACATGAGGACACAAAAGAGGTTAAAACAGAGTACTAATTTAAATTAAAAAACATCCCCACATTCAATTAGGGTGTGGGGGAGGAGTTAACATGAAAGCTATTGATTGGGATTTAGAATGGGATATTTATATAATTATAAAAAGAACAGTTGATCTTCTTCATGGGGAAATTAATAGAGCAGAACAGTTACCGCTATACCCTGATATAGATTAGAATGTGGTAAGATATGAGAGAGACACACTTGATATACGGTCCGCCGGGGACGGGCAAAAGCACTGAGATTGTAAATCGGTTAAACAATTACATTCAGAAAGGAATAGATAAAAGCAAGATAGGGCTATGTTCATACACTAAAGCAGCCGCACAGGTTTTAGTCAGTAAAACCGGCCTTAAAAGTAAATATGTAGGCACTTTACATAGCCTTGCATTCAAGCAGGCGGGGTGTACCAAAGCGCAGACTGTCACAAAAACAAAATTAAAAGGCTTTTCTGAAATTGTAGGTATAGACTTTACAGGGTGTGACCCTGATGAGACGGACAACGAGTTGCAAAATGGTGATTACTATATGTATTTATATGGGTTGCACCAAGCACGCCTAGCGGAAGATGTAGAAGACACCTATCAAAAATCGGACATGTTAGGGGATAGAGAGGAGTTTTTATTTTTTGTCGAGAGTTATAGAACATGGAAAAAAGAAAACGGGTACATTGATTTTAACGATATGTTGAATTTAGCGTTAAGTGTATCTGCACCTGATTTAGAGGTATTATTTATAGACGAGGCACAAGACCTAAGTCCGCTACAGTGGCGACTTATAGAATACTGGATGCAACATATTGAGCATATACATATTGCGGGGGATGATGATCAAGCAATATACGAGTGGGCGGGGGCGAACCCAACCGGAATGTTAGAGTTTGAAAATAGATACAAACCTAACACTATTATTTTACAGAAGTCGCACCGAGTGCCTAAAAAGGTACACACTAAAGCAATTAACATAGTCAATGATATTGTAGGCAGGGCAAACAAGATATATAGTCCCCTTGACACATCCGGGACACTAGATTATTACAGTGAGATTGAAGAAATACCGAACCTTGAAAATAAAAAAGATATCTTGATATTGTACCGGAATCACAATATGAGGGAGTTACCGGAAGATTATCTCATGGCTATGGGATTACCTTATCACACGGATAACGGGAGGCCAGGGCCGCTACAAAATATGTACTTTAAAGCTATTCAATTGTTTATTGAGATCAAGCAAATCGAAAATCGAGAGATTGAATTAAAAGATAAGGAATGGAAATTATTAACACGCACGCTACATGAAAATTTAGCTATGGATATAGAATCTAAATTGCATGACATTTTAAAATTGGATTGGAAAGATGCGTTATATATACCGGATAGGTTTTTAGCATACTACAGTCAGATTGAAAATAACTATAGTCTT